>Ga0207900_100113_pt1 | contig 51769 bp, 53 predicted proteins | sample LinPmetageLP39_FD_184052 | JGI IMG/M metagenome (GOLD analysis project Ga0207900, IMG submission 184052) | Marine viral communities from the Pacific Ocean - LP-39 (SPAdes) | ecosystem: Environmental > Aquatic > Marine > Oceanic | place: Pacific Ocean | collected 2010-06-14
TAACTAAACGAACAGCCCGCTCTCGCACTTCCGGGGAATATCGTTTTGGTGAGTTCATGACTTCATCCTCTCAAGATATGAAGTCTCCGGTAAAGCCGGGGCGGTTCAGTCAAGGCGGCACGGTTGGAAACACGTGGCCTGCCACCATCAGGCTTGTGTGGTTCAGGTGGCAAGATCGGCTCGACAATTTCCCAGAGTTCATCAGGTACAATCTTCTTAACCATATGAGCTAAGCTAGGCAAGTAGACGAGCTATTTCAAGGGTTTTGAAAGGAGCTCTTATCTTGCAGACCTTCCATGCCATCTTTTTCCCATAGGGATAACCAAGTAGACACCGTATCGCGTTTAATCCCGAAGATGTCGCGAATCTGGTTAATCGAATGACCTTTGTGGCTAAGAAAGATGGTGTGATCCCCGCGACGTAGCGCTCTCTTTGCACCGTGCTGGTAGGCGTCATTCACGATAAGTTGTTGTTCAGGTGTCAAAGAAATGTAGCGCAAGCGACGAGACATGATGCATCTCCCTTGTTATAAGCTTCGGTTTTTATACGCCATAACTTATGCGGAGTCACTTACTTTGAAGCACTCTAAAGGGTCAGTAGGGGTGAGCTACAACCCGCTGTGCTTCATACTGCCATCTACCGCAATCCATCTCTTCTTTCTCATCCAGCTCTGCTAATTGCTTATCCAACTCAGCTAATTCGCTAAGTAGCTCTGTGCGCAATAGTTGCTGGCTTTCCAAGCTGATAGAAGTTCCCCTCAAAGACCAGCACCTAGATCCCTCCGTCTGACCCCCACCGCCTGGATCTCTATGTCGAGGTGGAGCGAGGCACTCTGCGCCAGAGTAACGGCAAACGTCGCCCTTGCAGCCGTTGCAAGGATAGATGACAACAGATTCCAAACTCGGTCAGCAGCTATCTGTGGCCGCCTGGGAGCAAAGACCTGTAGATCAGCATGCCTACCTGGTCTCAATGAGCTGGTAGGAAGTTCTGTATCAATGTCGTCAAGAGGCGCTTTTTCGGTTCACTAGCCTAGCCTGGATTTCTCAAGGGGTATAAAAGAAAGCGGCTGAAAGTGTTAATGTTTCAGGGTTTTACACCAAAAACCAACACGAACAACCGCTTTCTTTTATACCCCGTGAGAAATCCAGGTTAAGACAGCTTTTGAGTTGTATACTTACCTCATGGTTTCTTGATCGATAACTGGCTAATAACTCTGCCAATGAGCGATAGCTCAGTTATAGTTTGTGAGAATCTCGATAAACCATCATATGCTTTTTGCACATCAAAATTTTGATGTGCTATTGGGATGCGAATTTCTTGGTCTTTGATTTTCTCTACAACTAAATCCCGCAAACAATCGTACTCTTCTCTTAGCGCCGACGAAGCAAGTATATTAGTTAATGGGCTGGCAATTTCTTCCAGCAGTCCATGCTGAGTAGAAAGGTGGATCCATAGTGTCGGAATTATACCGCTTTCTCGTGAGGGCCCAGCCACTGATAAAGTATCTACTATTTCCATTTCTTTTTTATTTAGTGAATTGTAATTTGGGATATTTGGGATATGTTTGGTTTTTGCACCGCTTGTTGTTTTTGTCTCTTGATCTGGCTCTCTCCCTAATATTTTTATATCTATGTTCTGTAGGGCACTGAGCAACATCATCACTCTGACAAGATTTTCGATATTGTTGTTATTATAGACTTCTACGATGTTCCTTGAACTTTCATTTAAGAATATTTCTGGATATAAATCTTCAGTTTTAATAATATTTCGAGCCATTTTGTCAGCTAAAAGCTTTATGTCTTGAGATAGTGAAGGTTTTTCATTTAATTTCACAAAATCCCAAGCCCACTGAGCGGCTCCATCGATTGACGCTAGATGCCTCCAAATATAATTCACCACAGGTGATTCAGTAGCTAGCTTTATTTCATTATATAGCGCCGAGATATCTTTATCAGCGTTTTCTTCTAAAATTTGTGGCAATGTTTCCATGTTACCTCCGGATTAAAATTGTTTTTGCTTTTCTTATCTTAATTCAATGTTTTGGAAAACCCTCTACCGGGTATGCTGGATCAATGTACTGAGGAACAGCTGTGGACCCTGGTTTTACGATGTTATTTATCTTATCGTGATCATCGCTAGTGATGTTGTATTCTACTGCGCGACAATAAATTCGCCATTGTTCAATAGTTCTTGGTCCAGCAACAACAGAGTGTACAAAAGGGTTTGAAAGTGCCCAAGCAGTTGAAAAAGCTGCAACGTCAATATTATTTTTTTGTGCGATCTTTTTTATTTTTTCAGCAGCCCTTATGTTATCTTGGTTATACTCTGTTTCCATTATCCTTTTGTCATTAGTGGCTGCGCGACTATCTTCAGGCAAAGGGCCGTTTACAGTGTATTTCCCTGTTAGAATACCTCTCGCTGTGGGACTGTAGGTGACAATGCCAATTCCTAAATCTGCACAAGCAGGAATATGTTCTATTTCCGACGTGCGATTAAGTAAATGATATAGTGGCTGACTTACAATCGGCCCATCAGTACCTTCTGAATTACAAATTTGCGTTAGTTTAACGGCTCTCCATGCTTTGAAATTAGAGATGCCAAAGTAGCGAATTTTTCCTGCTCTCCGCAGGTCCGCTAATGCTCGTGCTGTTTCTTCAAGTGGAGTGCCATGGTCTTCCTTATGGAGATATAGTATGTCAAGGTAGTCAGTTTCTAGTCTCTTCAGGCTTGCTTCAACCTCTTGGATTATCCATCTTCTGGATAGACCTTTAAAGTTTAAAGTTGAACTAGTTGGGTTTCCGACTTTAGTTGCTAATATGAATCTGTCTCTTTTGCCTTTAAGCAGGCCGCCTGTTATTTCCTCAGATTTTCCTCCTGCGTATGTATCGGCAGTATCGATGAAATTAACTCCAGCGTTTGTGGCTTCATTAAAAATTTTCTCAGCTTCTTTTTTATCAGTTCTTGCTCCAAAAGTCATAGTGCCGAGTGCAATCCTTGATACTATAATTCCACTTTTTCCTAGTCTACAGTTGGGGATTTCAGTTTTCATAGCTGCTCCTATTGTTGTTATAAATAATGCCATTTTGAAATTAATATTGTAATTTTTCCTTCTATTATATTGTAATCATAGCTATTCATATCGCTAGCTATTTTGACTATAGTCTAGGTATGGGCCTTTGTCAGTCGTCAGCCTATCTGCTAAATGCGTGTGGCTTTCAAGCCTAGGTTTTGTACGTAAGCATGACTCGCAAGCAACCGGTGATATTCAACCCAGTTGTCCAAATGGCTGTGCTTAAGCAGCCTTTTTATTACGCTCGATTTCCTGCACTTTCCCTGGCTTTAAGCAACACTGAACCAGAGACCTCCCAGTTTCGGGTGCTGCCCGACCAGCGTTTCGGATATTGACGCTTAGCGCTTTCATAAGCCGCTTTACGACGTTCAAGGCGTTTTCTATCAACACCAGCATGCCGCTCCCTCTGGATTAGAGTTAGGCGATATCGCCAGCCGGACAGCTAGGCTGACAGAGGGGAGGCCTCCTAGGTCAATGAGGCTTATAGCAGGTAAAGCCTGAGGCGAGACAAAACAGCAAACACACATCATCCACGCCTCTGTTGCTTGGTGCTGTTCTGAACAGATTTTATCGATAAATACGATAAAAATAAATTAAATCGCTTAAGGTGTATTATTTAAGTTGTTGTTATTTATTGACTTTATAATATCGATAAAAAATATTTGGTATGATAGTTATCCATATGATATACCTAATTCGTGTGGCAAAACAGCTCCAAGAAATGCCATTCGTATCCACGAGTGCAATACAATAAGTTCAATAGGAGATCACTCATGAAGCTTCCCGAGTCAACCATAAAGTGCTCAGTGTCAAACCGATCACTAGGTGTCGCAATGCTGGGCATATTGGTCATGGGGTTTGGTTCCACTGCACAGGCGGAAGATACTGTCAGCTTGAACATCGCCCATATAGGCACTAACGCCAACCATCACTTCCATTACGGTTTCGAGCAATTCGCCCGCATCCTCAACGAGAAGAGCGGCGACCGCTTCGATGTTGTCATTCATCAGGGCACTATGGGCGGACAGCGTGAGAACATCGAACAAGTTCAGGCGGGAATTCTGGACATGACCAGCTCCTCCCTTTCGGTGCTCGGTAACTTCGGCGGCTCGGTAGGAGTTTTTGACTTGCCCTACCTCTTCGCCGACCGTGACGAGGCCTACCGCGCTCTGGACGGCGATGTCGGCCAGGAAGTGGCAGAAGGTCTGAGGGAGTCCAACCTGAAGCTAGTCTCATATTGGGAAAATGGCTTCCGCAATGTCACCAACAGCCGCGGTCCCATCAATACCCCCGATGATCTAGAGGACTTGCGGATCCGGGTGCCTGAGTCGCCTGAGTACGTTAGAACTTTTGAGGCCCTTGGTGCCAATCCCACTACCATTTCTTTCAGTGAACTGTTCACGGCTTTGCAGCAAGGAGTCATTGATGCCCAGGAGAATCCTTACGGCAACATCTGGGATGCCAATCTCTATGAAGTACAGGATTACCTGTCAGTCACCCAGCATGTATATGCCGGAAACGGTGTCGTAATTAACAAAGACCGCTTCGAATCTTTCGATGAGGAAGTTCAACAATGGATCCTTGAAGCGGCGGCAGAGGCGCGTGATTTGCAGCGCCAGTATGTTGCTGATCAGGAGGATGAACTGCGTGCCAACTTGGAAGAAGAGGGCATGCAGATAAATGAAGTCGACGACAAAAATGCGTTCATCGAAGAGGCGGAGACTGCCTATGAAGAACGCTTCTATGACGATTATGGTCGTGATTTGATCGAACGCATCCGGAAAGCTGCTCGCGACGAAGTCTAAAGCACCAATATTGACTGAGCACGCCATCTTAGCTGGTGTGCTCGGGTGTTTTTATCTTCCATCCCTGTCCACACCATTTGTTGAATCGACATGTTTTCTGGAGCGACCACTATGAGAGGCCTCGACTGGATCGACCGATGCTGTAGGGTTTTAGTAGCCGCTGGCATTTTAACCATGGTTCTGGCGGTCGGAGGAGAGGTTATTCTGAGACTAGTATTCGGGGTTTCAATCGGTGGAACCTCGGAAATTGCACGCTTTGCATTCGTCTGGCTTACCTTCCTTGGTTCGACTTGTGCATTTCGCCAGAGATGCCACCTTTCTATTAATCTTTTAGCTGACTTATTAACACCTCGTTGGGCCAAAGTGCTCGATAGTTTGCTGTGCTTGTTAATACTTATTGCCTGCTATTACTTACTGGTATACGGCCTGACTCAGACACAGCGCACCTGGACTCAAACTTCTCCCACCCTCGGTGTAAGGATGGGGCTAATCTACGCAGCCATTCCTGTATCAGCAGCTTTGATTATCGTTTATGCCATTTCTGATTTGTTTCGTCAAAGTGGTGAAATCTGGAGGGGAGAAAATCATAAGCCGGTCGGGAATATAGAGCGAGAAACTGAGGATAAAATAGAATGAGCGTAATCTTCTTCGGTGCATTCATTATTTTCGCGGTCTTATCGCTGCCAATCGCCTTTGCCATGGTTTTGGCTGGAGTAGTGGCGATTATCGGAGCCGACACTGGTATGCCTATGACCAGTATCATCCAGCGCATGTACTCTGGTGTCGACTCTTTCCCCTTCCTAGCAGTAGCCTTCTTTGTCCTAGTCGGTGACCTGATGTCGGCTGGTGGTGTGACGCGCCGGTTAATTGACTTGGCCGCGTCTATTATCGGTTCTATTAGTGGTGGGCTGGCGATTATCACGCAGGTTGCTGGCTCTTTGATGGATGCCATGTCTGGCTCCTCGGCAGCCTCTACCGCCGCTATGGGCTCAGTTATGCTGCCAGAAATGATCCGGGAAAAATATGGCCAGGGTTGGTCGGCAGCTGTTGTTGCTGCGAGTGGTGTCACAGGAGTAATTATTCCACCGAGCATAACCTTTGTGGTATTCGGTTCAGTGGCCAATGTTTCAATCGGGCAGCTGTTCATGGGTGGCATCATCCCAGGCTTTATGATCGTGCTATCGCTGTGCCTGCTTTTCTCGTTGCAGGCGAAACGGCGCAAGTACCCGGTTAGAGAGGCTAAACTTTCAATGGTGGGCTTTTTGACCGCTTTGCGACGAGCCAGTCTGGCTTTATTGATTCCTGCCATTGTGCTGGGCGGTATTTACGGAGGCTTCTTTACCCCGACGGAAGCGGGGGCAGTGGCCGCCCTATATACTTTAATTCTGACCACCTGCATTTACCGTGACCTGTCTTTCAAAAATCTTGGAAAGGCTTTTGTGCGCTCAGGTATTACAACAGGCACAATCATGATCGTCGTGGCTGGGGCCAACATCCTCGGATTCGTGGTCACTTTCGAGCAGGTTCCACAGCAGGTGGCATCCTACATGTTGGCGCTCACCGAAGATCCAACGATTATCCTACTCATCCTTATGGCCCTTTTCCTGGTAGCAGGCATGTTTATTACCGCTTCTGCAGCGGTGGTTATCCTTGTGCCACTGGTCATGCCAGCTGTAGCACAAATTGGCCTTGACCCGGTGATGTTTGGCGTACTGGCCGTAGTTAACCTAGGGATTGGTACCGTCACACCTCCCTTAGGCATCAATCTTTTTATCGTGAGTGGTATCGGTTCGATTCCCATGGCAAAAATATTCAGTGAGTTGTGGCCTGTATTGGCGGTATTGATGTTTGATCTGGCGATTTTATGCCTCTTTCCAGAGATCATCATGTTCCTACCTAACCAGGTTAATTAGCATTCAAAAGAAGCGTGATGAACAAAAATTATAGGAGATATTATATGAGCGAAAATTTCTATCGCAGCTGGTTATTTGTACCTGGCATGGATGAAAGAAAGATCAGAAAGGCTGTGGCATCCGAAGCCGATGTGCTCATACTTGATCTTGAGGACGCCGTGGCCTTATCGGAAAAAGATCATGCTCGTGTTGTGACCCGTGAAGCGATCGAACGTTACGGAGAGCAAGCTCGGATCTTCGTTCGTATCAATGACTGGAGCACAGGTATGACGACGGCAGATCTTCGTGCGATCTGCATGCCTGGCCTTGCGGGCATTTTAATGCCCATGGTAGATGGTGCCCAAACTCTTCGCATTGTTGATGAGCTGATCGGTAATCTCGAGGAGCAGAACGGTATCGTCGCGGGCAGCGTGGAGCTGATGGGGTTGATTGAAACGGCTGCGGGAGTTCTTAACGTGGCCGACAGTGCCAGGGCGGGAGGACGCCTGAGGGTGATGATGCCTGGAGCGGGAGACTTGACTCAGGATCTTGGCATTCCCACAGCCAATGTAGGTCATCATGTACTCAATGCCAAAATTCAGGTCGCCCTAGCAAGCCGTGCTGGTGGCCTCCAAGGTCCTGTTGATACGGCTTTCTTTGATATCACCGACGATGAAGGCTACCGGACTGATTGCGAGCAGGCGAAATCGCTGGGTTTCCAAGGCAAGGCTGCTATTCATCCCCGTCAGGTGGCGATCGCCAATGCGGTATTTTCGCCAAGTCCAGATGAAATTATCGAAGCGCAGAAGATCGTAAATGCCTTTCGTGAAGCTGAGCGACAAGGGCTAGGTGCTATCACGGTCGACAACAAGTTAGTCGACTATGCCATGGTCAAAACGGCTGACAAGCTACTAGCCAAGGCTCAGGCGCTGGGCCTCATTGTTGACTGAACCAAAGTTCGAAAGGTAATTACCATGACAGAACATGCAAAGACTCAACGGCAGCCCTTGGAGGGCATCAAGGTCTTAGACCTGTCGCGACTGATTGCCGGTGGTTTCATCGGAACTATATTGGCCGACTTCGGCGCAGATGTTGTCAAAGTGGAGCAGCCAGGCAGTGGCGATCCCTTGCGAACCTGGTCTCCCAGTAACTCCCAGCTGTGGTGGAAGGTTTATGCTCGTAATAAGAAATCCATGACACTGGACTTGTCGCGTGATGCAGGTAGGCAAGTGCTGCTTAAGATGTTGCCCCACTTTGATGTGCTTACCGAGAGCTTCATTCCTGGCAAGCTAGAGTCTTGGGGCATAGGGCCTGAAGTAATGCATGAGCACAATCCCGAGCTGGTCATTGTTCGAGCGTCCGGGTGGGGACAGACAGGTACTTACAGTAAGCGACCAGGTTTCGGTACATTGATTGAATCGATGAGTGGCTTTGCTGATATGACGGGTTATCCCGATAGTCCACCGACTTTGCCCCCTCTCCCGCTGGCCGATATGGTCACCTCTCTCTACGGGACTCTCGGTACCATGATGGCGCTCTTCGATCGACTGCGTTCCGGCGATGGGGGGCAGGTAATCGACCTGTCGATCTACGAGCCGCTGGTCTCCATATTGGGGCCCATGGCGGCAGAGTTCCAGCATTTTGGCGTTAAACAGCAGCGCAATGGTAATCGAGCTCCTACTAATGCCCCGCGTAACATATATTACACTTCTGACGAGCGCTGGATCGCCATTTCTGCTGCTACCCAATCGATGTTCGAGAAATTCTTCCATGCCTTGGGGCTAGGCGATTATGTAGTAGATCCTCGTTTCGAGACCAATCATCATCGCATCCAGAACGTCGAGGTGCTGGATGAACTGGTGCAAGCAGTGATGGGTAGCAAGACCCAGGAAGAGAATCTGGCGATCTTTCATGCTGCTGGCGTCACGGCAGCCCCTGTATACGATATTGAACAACTCCTTGACGATGAGCATGTCAAAACGCGAGAAGTGATCGTTGAAACGCTTGATGACGAATGGCAAAGCGTGAAAATGCACAATATTATTCCTCGTCTGTCACGTACGCCAGGACGTATCAATCATACTGGCCCCAAATTGGGTGAACATACTCTTAGTGTGCTAGCCGAGAATGGCTTCACTCCCGATCAAATCCTGAGGATGAAAGCCGATGGGCTCTTCGGCCGTCAACAGGAGGTCGAACAGTGAATCAGAGCGAACAGCGCAGCCAGAGAGTTGCCTACTCCAAGCTGGTGGATTTTACAACTGATGCGCTAGCCCGCATGGAAGTACCGGCTGGTGAGGCCTCACTGATCGCCAAGAGTTTGATCGATGCGGATTTAAAAGGGGTGCATTCTCATGGCGTGGTTCGGTTACCCGTTTACATAGAACGCCTACGGGAGGGGGTGGTCAATCCTCGGCCTGTCATTCGGAGTAGCCGTGATGGATTGGGTAGCTGCGTAATTGATGGTGATAATGGCTTGGGCCACCTAGTGGGGCATCGTGCCATGGAGGCCGCGATCAATAAAGCCTCAAGTAATGCCGTGCCAGCCTTCGTAGCGGTTGAGCGAAGCAATCATTATGGCGCGGCCGGCTATTTCGTTGAACAGGCTACCCGTGCTGGAATGATAGGGTTCAGTTTCACGGTGGGAGCGATCAATCATATGGCTCCCTGGGGGGGGCGACAGGCTCTGCTCGGCAACAACCCTTTTGCAATGGGTCTTCCCGGAGCTCCAGGTCGACCGCCTGTGATCCTTGACATGGCCTGCTCGGTAGCGGCTCGCGGTAAGATCATCGTTGCCGCTCGTAACGGCGAATCAATACCAGACGACTGGGCGATGGATGCTGAAGGCCGACCAACCACCGACCCTGTAGAGGCCCTTAAGGGCTTGGTCCAACCTGTCGGTGGTCCAAAAGGGTATGCCCTGACCCTGGTGGTCGGGCTAATGAGTACAATGCTAACCTCTGCCCTATTTGGGACTGGGCTACGCCATCTCTATGATGACATGGAGAACGAACAGAACTCAGGACACTTGATGGGTGCACTGCCGATTGATCTCTTCACCAGCCCTAGTGATTTTGGCGATCGAATGGAGGAGGCCACCCGAGAAATACATGGGGCGGAGCGAGCGGAAGGAGTCGATGCTATCTACCTACCTGGTGAGAGAGAAAGTTTGGCTCGCGAACACAGCCTGCGTGAAGGAGTGCCCCTCGGTGATGGCGTAGTTTCAGATCTAATTACATGTGGCAAAGACTTGGGGATTTGCTTTCCAACCTAGCCTGAAAGGGCCCTGCTGTATGGCTGGGACAATGACTTAACCTCGAACCTTCCAGTAAAGGCTGGTGACCTGCTCCAGGTGCGCTTTCATGGCGGCTTCGGCAGTATCTGGGTCACGAGCCTTGATCGCATCGAATATCTTGCAGTGAGACTTATAGGCTAATTTAGCGGCGCCACTGCTCAATAAAGAGGTGCTACGCTGCTCGGCAAGCCATTCCCCTAATGCCACATTCACCGCTGTGAATATTGAATTCTGTGGGATCGTAGCAATATAGTTATGGAAAGCCACATCTGTTTCGGTAAAGAGCACTAAGTTTTGGAGTGCGAGCTCATTCTCTTTAAGTAGAGCCCCTAACTTGGCAATATCCTTTTCAGTCGCCTGTGTTGCTGCATAGCGAACCAGCGATGCTTCCCAGAAGAGTCGTGCTTGCTGAAACTCCTTTTGTCCTTCTCTGGATGAAAGGAGATTATGGGCAACCCCCCCAAGGTCCTTCAAGATTACCCTAGGATTAGGACGAGAGACGACAGCGCGGCTACCATTTCGGATGTCGACCATCCCAGTGCGATGCAAAGCGAAGAGAGCCTCCCGGATTGAAGAGCGGCCGACGCCTAGTGTCGCCATAAGCTCACGCTCAGATGGTAATCGGTCACCTTCACGGAAATGGCCACTACGAATCCAGCTTTCAATTTTGTTGGAGACATCTTCAAACAATTTGCGCCGGTGTATTGGCTCTGATTCAGGCGCAATGGGAGCGACCGACTTTTTGGGCTCGATTTCAGTATGTTTCTCAGCGAAAGCTTCTTTACGCCACTTATAAACTGTCGCGACGGACACACCTTCTTGTTTGGCAACTTCTTTGACGTTCTGGAGATTAGGAGGAAGCAGTTTCTCGATCACTGTCCTCTTTTTTTGGGCTGAATATCGAAGCATAAAGTTCCACCGTACTATTTTACTAAGTTCTACCTGAAAGTTATGGCTGGTGTTGTCTTATATGCCAGTCAGACACATCAAGGAGGATGAATAAGAAGGACGTTGTTATTTTTATGTTTGCTTTACAATCAATTCCCAGCCATAGGATGGCAGAACGATACTGTCCGTCGTTTTGTTATAATATATCTATACCGGTCGAAAATAACTTTCTTCCTTATGTGAAATGAGTGGCCGGGCATTGCTCAGAAAATCAGTTGTATGCTCCATGGCGAGATGCACATCAAATGCTTCGCGCGAGTCATAGATTTCATAGAGTAAGAAACCTTCTTCACTTTGCATATCGCTTAGAACATCAAAGCGCGTACAGCCTGGCTCTCTTTTCAAGCTTTCAGCAGCCTGATGCTTGAGCATCTTGCCAAGTCGTGACGCATCGAACGGATTTGCATTGAGCTTTACAAGAACTACAAACACGATAATCCTTAATAAATCTTTATTTTGGTATGACAAGTTTACCGTTATTTTATATTCTCGTCTAGCAAGCAAGAACTATTAATTCTGGGTGCTGCCCCCTTTGGGGCTAGGTTCTGTCTGAAAAGTCGGCTCTCATGCATTGCTCTATACAAGCCAGCGTCACCAGGGCTTAGAAACTGCTGGCTAGCTTGTTATAACGAGTTTTCAATCGACGCTTTTCCTTCAGCCAGCCAAACAGACGCTCCACCACGTTACGCTGGCGATATTTTGGCACGTCAAACTAATGCGAGAGGCCGGGCCGTGTGCGTCGATGCATACGGCGCTGCGGGATAATATGGCGCATGACATAACGCGTGCAGTAATGTCGCAACGCATCGTTGTTGTATCCCTTATCCGCCGCAAAATAGCGGCTGCGTTTGCGAGGGCGTCCAAAATGACCCGGCACCCGAACCTTCTCCAATAGCTCCGTCAGATAGACCGAATCGGCGCGTTGACCTGCTGACAGAGAAAAGGTCAGTGGAAAGCCTAGACTATCGCACAGCAGACGTATCTTTGTGGTCAACCCGCTGCGACTGCGGTCGAGCGCATGATCCATTGGCTCTATGGATCCCCCTTTTTGTCGGCACCGCTGATAGACGGCCTTCCAGGGACATAACGCACCGGAAAACCGCACCACTGTGCCCCGGAGCAGAGAATCCATAGAATACCGTTGAGCATCAGGCGATCATCTCGGCGCGGACGTCCCATGTCTGCGGTGGAGAAACGATGCCTTTGATCATCAGTCAGCGCTGATCGGTAAGTTCGTAACAGCCTGCCGACAGTCATCGACTGGGGTACGCCCTTGAGAGTTCTCGCGGTGATAACCTATCTGCAGCTAAGTCAACTGGGCGCTGGGAACTTTCGTTATACCTCCCGAAGGCCTGCTATCGAAAGTAATCAAAACCGACAATACCGAGATACATCATATTTGATCGAATCCATATGCTGACATTCGACGCCCAGCTCCAGCGGCGCTGACCCCTGATAAGGAAGCCGAAGCGCCCCGGTCTGTGCCGGGACAGAATCGGCGTGTGGCCGGATGGCCTCGTTGCTGGGCCAACCTTTCTCAGTGAGTGGGAACCCAGGTCTCGCGAACCGGCGTGTCACTGTAGGGATTGCCAGCGACGATTTCGAAGTCCGCCGATTTCGGCGTGTTATCGCCTTGCCCCTGAATGCTCACAATATCCTGGGGGCAGGCGGAGAAAGCCACGAAACAATCCATTTCCGCCCTGAGAACAACGTAGTCACCAGGTTGGCAGACCGTCGGCAGCGTCTTCAGCTCGCGGCCGTCCGGCTGTACCTGGATATTCATGAAAACGTTGAACGACGCCAGGATGGGCTTCGGCGGCGTCACGCCCAGCTCGAACATGCCCTCGAACAGGTTGTCGCAGCAGTTGCGATGATAGGTCGTCACGCCCAACAGTTCGTAGCGGCGCCGGTCGCAGGCGGCCATGAAGGTATCGTGAACGCCCGGTGAAGTGTCATCGACCAACGTCAGAATCGGATGCCGCGCCGTCGTCACAAAGGTGTCTCCCGGCAGCGGGTTTAGACGCTGATTCCAGACGCGACTGGCTTCCATGCACATGTGCTCGTTGAGGTTGTAGGCGTTCCACGCCCAGCAGTCGACAACTTGAGTGCCATGGGTATTGATCAACTTCACTGCCTGGCCCGCTTCTAGTCGGAGTGCGCGTCCGTGGCCTGCGGGAATAGTCTTGCGTGAATTCATACGAAATCAGTCCTGTCGGGATACGGTTTGAGTGTCCGTGAAACGTTTGAAGAATCGTGCACTGCGGGGGTGCTCGGGAGCGTGAATGACTTGTCGTGCGTCGCCACGTTCGACCACCAAGCCCTCGTCCATGAAGAGAACGGTATCGGCGACGTCCGCTGCGAACTGGATCTCGTGAGTAACGATGATCATCGTGGTGTCCTGGGCCGCCAGCGACTGGATGACCTCTAGCACTTCACCTACGAGTTCGGGATCAAGGGCGCTGGTCGGTTCATCAAGCAGCATGAGCTCGGGGCGCATGGCCAGCGCCCTGGCAATAGCAACGCGCTGTTGCTGGCCCCCGGAGAGGCTCGAAGGCCAGACATCGATACGATTCCCGAGCCCGACACGGATAAGCTCCTCCTCGGCACGCTTGGCAGCCTCATCACGACGCATGCCTTGGACGGAAATCAGGCCTTCCATGACATTCTGGCGAGCCGTCAGGTGCGGCCAAAGATTGAAGCTCTGGAACACCATGCCGATGCGGCTGCGCTGGCGCCGAATCTGGCTATCCGGCAGCTTGACGCGACGGTGGTTGGTCGCGGCGGAAAGACCGATCAACTCCCCACCCATACGAACCTCACCATCGTCCGGCGGCGAGAGCCAGTTCAAGCAGCGCAGAAGCGTTGACTTGCCGGAGCCGGAGGGGCCCAGAATGCAGACGACTTCCCCGGGTTCGACGTCGAGATCGATGCCGCGCAGGATCTCATTGTCGCCCAGAGTCTTGCGGATGTTTCTGGCGCGAAACGCATAGCGGTGACGGTCGTCGGCGGCTTGTTCGGTAGCGCACATATCGTGATCTCCGGATCGTGGTGAGGTTATGTCGAATGACGTGTCATACGGCGCTCGAGCCGACGCATTAGGCTGTCTATCAGGCTGGTCAGTAGCCAGTAGGCCAGCGCAACTATCAGGTAGATTTCGAGCGGTGCGTATGTCTGAGAGATAGCCGCCTTGGCCGCGTGCATGAACTCGTGTACGGCGATGATCGAGAGCAGCGCTGAGTCTTTGATGAGGCCGATCATCAGGCCTGTCATTGATGGCAATAACAGTGGCAGCATCTGCGGCACGATTAGTCTCGGCATATATCGCCAGGGTGCCATACCCATCGCTCGACAGGCTTCAAACTGCCCAGGCGTAATGGCGCTTAGGGCGCCGAGCAACAGTTGTGAAACATAGGGGGCGTAGTAAAGACCCAGGCCGGCAACGCCTACCGTCGTTGGCGACAGCGTGAGACCATATTCCGGCAGTACGAAGAACAGCAGATAGAGCAATACAAGTAGCGGCAGGCTGAGCGTGACCAGCGTCCAGGCGGAGAGGGTTCGCCGCAGCCAGTGCGGTCCCCGCTCGATGCCGGTCGCGATCAGGATGCCTCCGCCCAGTGCCAGAATGGCGCCGAGTAGGCTTAGCCAAACGGTCTTGAACAGGCCAGCAGCCAAAACCGGCAGAACACTCACTATCAGGTCCAGATCAATCATGCGCGCCCCCCGGCCTGCTTAAATGCCGAGAGACCCAGTCGCTGAGCCAGCAACAGGATCGGCAAAGCAATGAGCAAGTAGCCAGCGGCCGTGGCGAGCAGGATCGTTGTGCTCTCGAATGTTCGAGCAATCACCAGCTGACCGGCATAGGTCAGCTCGGTGACCGCGACCACCGAAGCCAATGGCGTCGTCTTCAACAGAATGGTGAACTCGTTGATCAGGGCCGGTAGGCTGGCTCTCAGCAACTGCGGCAACCGGATACGTGTCCAGGTCCGAAAGGGCGACAGGCCGATCGCCCGCGCTGCCTCGATCTGACCAATGCCGACCACGCGCGTGTTGGCCCTCAGTATCTCGGCGACGTAGGCGGCGCTGTTGAGCCCCAAGGCCAAGATGGCCGCCAGCATTGGCAGACCGCCGAGGCCTATCAAGGGCAGCGTGAAGAAGATCACGAAAAGCTGGATCAGTGCCGGGGTGCCTCGCATCAGACTGATATAGAGGCGCCCCGGTATCCTGATAAATGGTGAGTCGCTGAGTTGGGTCGCCAAGGTCGCGAGACCTACGACCCAACTCAGCAGCGTCGCCGCCAACGTCAGCAGGAGGGTCATGCCCATCCCCTCCAGCAGCGGTGGTAGGTTGGCGACAAGGATCTGAATAAAGGACATGGTTTGCTCAGAACTCCGATAGATCTTCCGCGACCGTCAGCTCCAGCGTGCCGACCTGATCATGATGCTCCACATCGGTCGGGCAGGCGCAGACGATGAAAGTAGTATCAATGAGGACGCGAGAGGTCACGTGGTCGCCCGCCTGTGTTCGGGGCGGCTGGGGATGAAGCCCCCCGCGCTGATCGAGCTCCACGTTCATGAAAAGATTAATGGGATCGGGCCACTTGTCGGGCGACAACCCTACCTCGGCAGCGCAAGCCTTGAGGGCATCCAGAACCTGCGGTGACGCCGGCAGCAGCAGGTCGTGGTGCCCGACCGAGTCCTGGCCGAGGACCATCAACGGCCGACGGCGGTTGGTCACCAGTCGCATGCCCTTGCCCAGAACATAGGAGTTGCTGAACACGCGCGTGTGGTGCACGGAGAGGTGAACGCTCGGGTCCTCTGTGAAGCCGAACAGGCTCGCCACGACACCTGGGCTACCCGCTTCGATACGCAGCAGTTGGCCTCGTCGAACCTGGATCGCGCGGGCCTCATTGGCCAACACGGTGACATGTTGCTTGGGCAGGCGAGTGCGCTCCGGCGCCACGGTGTCATTCATCAGCAGCATCAGAGTATCTCCTTAGCCGGTGCTTGAATCGTGATATCGATCGGCGTGACCTCGAGGCCGTTGCCGGGAATAATGTCCTGTGGGCAGGAGGAGACGGCGCAGACTAGGTTCGTCAGCACCTCGAACACGATGCGATCGCCAGGGCGGCTGGTTGGATCTGTCACTTGCATCTTGCCATCGCTGGTCACCGGGCCGTTCTGGAACAGGTTGAAGGGTTCCGGCACTGCCAGCGGCGTGGAAAGGTACGGCTTGAGTCCCTCGTAGAGGTTATCAAGGCAGTTGCGGTGTCCTTCTACGCCGAAATCGACGCTGAAACGCGTCGCGTCACAGGCTGGTACATTTGCGTCATGGATACCGACGGTATCCTCAACGATGCGCAGCATGGGGCGGTCCTTCTCGTCATAGAGACAGTCGCCAGGCTTGAAGAATAGTGACATTAGGCGCTTGCGAGTGTGCGTCGGCGAAATTCTGTCGCCCCGCCCATCGCGGGTGATCGCCACAAAATCGGCGGCCTGTTTGCCTTCGGTGTCGATGATCGTCAGCGTATCGCCTTGATTGACCTCGAAGGTGAGGCCATGACCGGCCTCGACTTGAAAATTACGGGTGCTCATCGCGGCGCTCTTATTGGCTGTCGGGAAGGACATCTTCGGTCGGCACATCGAACGTCGTGCCCAAGAACTCTTGCTGCCAGGCCTGGAGTTGGCCACTGGCCTGGAGATCGAGAATGGTCTCGCTCATGACATCGTTGAGCGAGGTGTCTGCGGGGCGGGTGGCCCATGCCATCCATTGGGCTGGGCCAAGCTCACCTTCCGAGTCCACGCGATCCCCATGCTGACTCTCGATCTCCGCCAGGACGCTGACATCGTCGAACAGGAAGTCAGCGCGACGCGTCATCAGTGTACTGAGCGTTTGATCGACGGTATCGAGTGTGAGCAGCGTGATCGGATCAAGTCCTTCCTGCTCCAGCGTTTCGTTGAAGCCTTTGAGGATGCTTTCGGGCGTGGACGAGGATTTGACAGCAGCGGTCTTGCCAGCCAGGTCTGCGATGGTGAGCTCGCCGTCGGTCAGGCTTTCACCTTTGCGCACCATTACGCCATTGACGGTACGGCCGTAGGGTGTAGTGAAGTCGACGCGCGCGGCGCGCTCCGGGGTTATGTTCAAGGTCGACGCCTCGGCATCGAACGATCCTGCGATCAACCCCGGAATGATTCCACTGAAAGACATTTTTTGGTAGCGGATCTCGACGCCGAGACGCTCACCTACCGCTGCCATGATGCGCGGTGAATAGCCCGAGATCTCTCCCTTGTCCGACAGGAACTCATACGGGGCGAACGTCGGATCGATCGCGACCGTCATGTAACCCCGTTCGCGGATCTCATCCAATTGGTCGGCGGATACGAAGGGAGAGGTCAAAGCGATGGCCGTCAATGACAGGGGAAGCAGGCCTTTTTTACAAGTGGTGAGAAATTTCTGTTTCATAGCTATCTCCATAGAAACTGGTGTTTCTATATTAGAGCAATAGCCGTGCCAATATTTCGCGCAGCGTGGTGTGATGTCTAAAGAAATGTGAAAACCCCATACTTACAGAGGGTTAATTCAATAGCGGAGTGCGAAGGAGAGAGGGCTGTATGGCACACCCCTGGGATTCGGGCGTGTCTGGCTTGGTGCAATGCGTCTTTTTTTGCCCCAAAAAAGTGCTTTCAGGGTTTATTCCAGTTCCTGCAGTTTCTCGTGAAGCAGCTCGACGCGCTCAAGGTGTGAGTTTTTGTGTTCCATCAAACGGTTCCCGACGAGAGACGCTATTAGGTTGCAGAGACAGGCGATGGCCGCCGTACTGTCGAACATCATCTCGCCTTCGGTGTGACACCGTAGCGTCCAGTTAGCGTAACGAGCCGGCTCGCCGGCCTGCACATCCGCAATGAGACAGATGGGGGTTCCCATCTCATGAAGGGTTCTGACCGTCCTCAGCAATTGCGGTGTACGGCGTCGTAAGCCGATACAGATGGCCAGGTCGGCGGGCGTCACATCGGCTAGATACTCGGCAAGCGTGTCACCATCGCGCGGCAATTGAATGATGCGTTCACGAACCTGAATGAGATCGCGCCTGAGCATCGACGCAATCGTCTGGCTGTGGCGATAGCCGATGATGAAAAGCCGGGGCGCATTGACGATGGCAGTGACAAGGCTATCCAGGTCGATCTCTTCCAGTGTCATATAGGTTTGCTGGATGTTCTGTAGCTCCCGCTGACGGTGGTGTTCCATCAGCGCTCGAACGCTCGAGGGCGCCTTGCCTTTTTCCTGAAGATAGAGTGGCGAGCCAGCGCCCTGCTGGTATCGCGCTTGCTGGCGAGCTTCGTCATAAGAGTCGTAACCCAGCCTTCTGAAGAATCGCGTCGTCGTTGATTTAGACACGTCGGACATACGCGACAGCTCGTTCGCTCGATGTGTGACCAGCAGGCCGGGAGAGGCCAGTATAAGATCTGCGAGGCGCATCTCCTGAGCGGAGAGTTGGCTATAGATTCGGTCGAGGCGTGATTCGATACGCAGATCGCGAGATCCCGCCGATGGGGAGCTTTCGTTCATCAGCTGGCGCGACACTCTGAATGGATCATGGTCGGGAGTCGATTCGGTAACGGATAGGCGGTAAAAGGTTGCGTGATCATTTCTCTAATGTCAATCAAGCCGTCCGACAGGCGATGCCGACGGACAGAGATTCATCGGATTATTCAGACCGCGCGCCGTGCCGCTTATGCTGATGTTAGGAAAGGAGCATAACTATTGAACAAACCGAGGCTGCGTTAGCATCAGCAGATGCCGCCTACCTGAATGTATACGCCGTCGTTGTTTAAAGCAGGTAATGGGTTGAGAAAGCTTTGCTTGAGACGGGCTTGCTTCCTATAACTACGAAAAAAACGGCGTGCCAGGTGGTAGAGCGGGTTTTAGTTGAGCACGCCAGTATGGCTTCAACCAGTGCTCAATGTCGCTGGGTAAGATCAGTCGCCCTCCAGTAGCAAAGTAGTATCTGCCCCTTATTGACGTTCTTGAAGCGCCAAATTAGTCGCTCTCTTGCAGGAACGCGATATTCATTACGTTCAGGTACGTATCGAAATGCTTCTCTAGAAACCGCAGGTGCTGAAATGGCGGCCTCAAGTTCCAAGTGCAACACTATTGAAGGGGGGCTCGGCCCGATAACGGATTTCTTGAGCATCTCGGCGTAGACTTCTAGCGGCGTGCGCCAGTCCAGTGTCTTGCGTGGTCGTGTATTCAGTGAGTCGGTGATCTCGTCGAGTTCTTCTTGGCTGTAGGCCGACAGGTCCGTGCCCTTCGGCAGGTACTGTCTCAATAGGCCATTGGTGTTGAGGCACGGCCATCCGCTTGGAACCCCTCTGCCATGGGCTATGCGGGGGGAATAAATCGCTGTCCCCGTCTTCTGGGTGATCTCGGCATGCTTCACCATCTCTTTGTCCTGGTCATAAGTCAAGGACAGGCGCAGGGAGCGCGGCACCTCATTGAGCTTGTCGATGAAGCCAACAGCTGCTGCTGTGGCGGTGGTGCCATCCACTTTCGCCAGGATCACTAAATGAGTAGTTCTCTCTACCAACGTACCGACGGCAGAGCGGTTGTTGGCACCGATGATGAGATTACCCTCCAATGGCCCGGCATCAGGCGGTCTTCGATTTCAGGAGGCCGCAGATGAATGCTGACCAAGTCTGGAATCTGTTGTCGCCTATCCTTGCCACGGCTGCGAGAGCGACGTTTACCGTTACCCTGTCGTAAAGAGGCGGTCAGCTCCTTCTTGAGCGAGCCGCGCGGCATGAGGTAGAGCGCGTTGTAGATGGCTTCGTGCGAGACGTGGCGGTCAGTGTTATCAGGAAACATACGCTTCAGTGTGCGGGCAATTTGCTCTGGTGACCAGTAGCAAGTAAACCACTAGCTCGAAAAGCTCACCATCGAGAGGCAGCTTTGGGCAACGGCGAGGCCGAAGGCAGGTCAGTCGGGCTCGGTGTCCAGCGAGGCTGGCGTCATACCCCTGTCAAGCCTGACTGTATGGCGCATCAGCATGATGGCGGCTCGGTCTTCAGCAGAAAGATGGAGATAACAGTGAGTCATGGCAATACCCTACCTGAGAGGTTAGGTGTTGATGAGATGGTCTCCTCCCACTCCAAACCGGCGTCGTAGTGCGCCAAGATAGAGGTGACATTCACTATCTGCATGAGCAGGAGAAGACCATGAATAAGCATAGGACAATCGGCATTGACCTAGCCAAAAGCAGCTTCTACTTGGTGACACTCAGCCCGCAAGGCAAGTGTGAAGGAAGAACCAAACTCACTCGAGCCAAACTTCTGAATTTCATGGCTCAGCAACCCGTGTGTACGGTGGCCATGGAAGCCTGTGCATCCTCTCACTACTGGGCACGTGAGATTCAAAATTTCGACCATCGTGTACAGCTGCTACCGGCTCAACATGTCAAGGGGTACCTACACAGTCAGAAAAACGATTACAACGATGCGCAGGCGATCGCCGAAGCCAGTCAGCATGGGGCCATCCGGCCCGTGCCCATCAAGTCTATCGAGCATCAAGATGAACAGACCTTCTTGCAGATGCGCAGGCATCTGTCGGCAGAGCGCACGCGATTGATCAACGACGTTCGCGGGCTACTCACAGAATATGGCCTTGTGCTGAAGCAAGGAAATGGCGTCTTGAGAAAAGCACTACCCGGTATACTGGAAGATATGCGCAATGATTTGACCGAGAGAATGCGGACCTTGCTGCATCGCCAGTATTCACGGCTGGTCGCGGTAGACGAGGAGTTGGCTTGGTACAATGATCAACTGAAGCACGACACTCGGCAGGACGCCGTCTGCCAACGGTTACAAAAAATCCCCGGATTTGGCCCCATTGTCAGCAAAGCGGTGAAAAGCTGGATGGGCGATGGCAAGCAGTTTGTCCGCGGGCGGGATGCATCGGCCGCCTTGGGGTGGGTGCCCAAGCAGTTCAGTACGGGTGGACGCAATGTACTACTGGGCATCACGAAACGGGGCGATCCTTACGTTCGAGGTCTGGTTATCCATGGTGCCAGGGCTGCTGTCAGGTGTGCGGCAGGAAAAGACGACCCTCTTCATCAGTGGATCAATCGTCTCGTGGCTACTCGGGGTGTTAACAAGGCCACCGTCGCCTTGGCCAACAAGTTACTTCGAATCGCTTGGTTGATCATTAGTCGCGGAGAAAATTACTGCGTGAGGCCAGCCAACGCAGCATAAAAAATCCTTTACTTACCCATATTTTAATTTACCGTGGCGAAGTAAAGCGCTTCAATTTCTAGGTTGTGAAGGCAACAGGCACGATGAAAAACAGGTCAGACCGGCATATTGAAAACCTGATAAGTGCAGCGGCAGCCAATGCCGAGGTGTTGATAAGGAGGGTATGCGCGAATGTCTCATCAAGGCCAGAAGCCTCAGGCTTCCAACAGCAGGCCGGATATATAAAAGCCAACCTGTCCCTTTCTTCAGCCTGAGGCCTTGCAAGCAGCGAGGAGGCCATATATGCACTTGGAACTTGAGGCCGCCATGTTTCACTTAGTGAAGATGAAAAGTCGGGCTGTAGCAAACTGGTGCTGCGTGATTTTATGGCGCTGACTGACTAATTCATCCTCTCCAATTAATTATTGCTGGAGACATAGCGTTCCGTAAGTCGCTTAGCTAGCTTAATGGTATTTATGGATTCAACATATAGTCTCTTAATATCTATTGCTATCCTGACGCAATGGATTTCGAAGTCGATTGGCAGCCAGAGGGAGTATGGCTATGATCAAAAAGACTCGAAGTACATGATGTGCTGCTACCATGGCTGGATCTATATTCAAGGCAAGGGCTACTACACCAAGCTCCGGTGCACCTCCCGGCAGATAGGACAAGAACAAGGGAGTCTTGTCTAAACCTGCGATCGGTGCAAAAAGCAAAGCAGCAATAAGGGAACCCAAAGCAAGCAGGATGCCAATCACCGCCGCTAGCCAACCATCTTTTAAAACCTGTGAGAGTGAGTAATTAGCGAATCTGGCTCCAACACCTGCGCCGATCACAATCTGGGCTGCGCTAGAAAGGATTGGAGGCACATGTACCGTCAAAAGATCAGTCGCATGCAGTAACCCCGAGCTGAACAGTGGGATCATCAACATCGCTGAGGGAAAATTCAGGCGCCAGGCAACCCAGCCACTGATTATCGCAACCAAGGCCAGCATACCATGGTTAACAGGATCGATTGCTTCAGCGTGAGTGAAGCTGGTGAGATTAGCGTCGGCGAGATCGATGCCCGAAATGGTTTGGATGATGATCGGCGCTGCAATTAGTAATACCACTAACCTTGCCGTATGGCAGAGGACAACCCGGTCGACTTCGGCCCGGTAATCTTCTGCCAGCACAGAAACAACTGAGAGACCTCCGGGTATCGCTGCGCACAATGCCGTAACGCGATCCATTCTTCCGAAGCGAAAAAACACCTGATAGGCGATGAGGCAAAATACTAGTGACAGCAAACTCATGACGATCAGGCTTGCAATCCAGTCTTCGGATCGGCTGATGACTTCTTGGGTAAAGCTGGTACCTAGCATAGTACCGATAGCGACCATGGCGTACCTACGCCATGCACTAGGGAAGCTGGGCTGAAAAGAAATCGTCTGTGTACATATGAGTGATGCCGTTAGACTACCAAGTACCCACGGTAATGGTAGTGATAGCGCAAAAAAAGCAAGGCCTCCCAAGGCGCCGATGCCAAAAGTAATGCAACCACGAAGAGGTGCAGGCATTGATTTAACTCGGCTCATGGTTAGCCCGCCGAGTGCGATAGGCTTTAAGTGCTGGGGCACCGATCAAAACAAGCAGCATTATCACGAAAAGCACCAGAGCAATTGGCCGCTCCATCATGTATTCGAGAGGTCGACCGCCAGATACCTGAAGGGTGCGCACAATTTCCCCTTCCATCATCCGGCCAAGCAGTAAACCTATGACTGTTGCCGCGACTGGATAGTTATTTTGTCGCATGAGCCAGCCGAGCCCTGCAAATGCTGCGACTGTTAATGGCCCAGCTATAGTACCGGTTATGCCATAGCCTCCCCAAGCACACATCGCAAGTACACTTGGGACTAGATAAGACAGGGGAACCCGAACCACCATGCCCAGCAAGCGAAGGCTAAGTAGGCCTAAGACTGCTAGGAGTACTACCTGACCGAGGTTGCCGAGGATAATCGAATAGACAATTTCGGTCTGATTTCGTATAAATGATGGCCCACCAATAATATTATGAAATGAGAAAGCCGCCAAAAGCACGGCTGTCGCAGCCCCGCCGGGAATGCCGAGGGCCAGTAGGGCGGTCATTGAACCGCCTTCAGAACTTGAGTTTGCGGATTCTGCCGCCACCACACCCTCGGGTGCCCCTTTTCCGAATGCCTCAGGGTTCTTTGATGTTCGTTTGGCCTCGCCATAAGAGACAAGATTAGCCACTGATGAACCTACGCCAGGAATGGCTCCAATTATTGCGCCAAGGAGGCTTCCGCGTAGTAAAACACCAGGATGGCGAAACGTTTGTCCGACCCCTTTGAGAATAAGCGAGAACGAAATACTGCGCTGAGCCTCATCTTTTACCAGATACGATCCTCCTCTCAGGCGTAATAGCTCAGAGGCCGCAAATATACCGATCATAGCCGGTACTACCGGGATGCCATCGATTAGATATGGATTACCGATAGAAGTGCGCATAATGCCCGTAGTTGACATGCCGATTTGACTAAGCATGAGTCCAAGAAAGCCAGCCATCAGGCCTTTAGCCATGCTACTCTCATTAAGAGTCGCAATTAGGGTCAAGCCCCAAAGCACCACCACGACCATTTCCAACGGCCCGATCTTCAGTACAAAGGCGGCAAGTGGGTTAATTAATAACATCAGAAGGCTATAACCCACGAAGGCACCGACTACTGAAGCACAGAGACCAATGCCCAGCGCTTCATTATGTTGCCCCTTACGTGCCATAGGGTAGCCATCGAATGCTGTAGCAATTGAAGAAGACGACCCCGGGATGTTCATAAGAATAGCCGTTACCCCACCACCATATGCGCCGCCTGTAAAAATGGCAGTTAGAAACAGCATGGCCTGAAGGAAATCCATTCCAAAGGTAACGGGTAAAAAAACCGCCATGGCCATCGAAATTTGTAAACCTGGAATTGATCCGAAAACCAAGCCGATCAATAGTCCAGGAATAACCCAAAGCCAAGGGCTTAGGTCATTAAAAAGTAGTTCAAAAGCCTGAGATAGTGCGAGTTGATCAATCATATTAAAGCACTAGTGTGGTCATTGGATAAGGAAAAAGGGAGCCGAAGCCTTTGACAAGGAATACAGTGAATAGCAGCGCGTATAAAGGTGGTTGCCATTTTCCTTTACTTCCGCACATGAGTACCCCGACCCAGATAAAAATGAAAGTTGCAACATCGAAACCGACTGTGGTTAACGCAAAGCAAAAAGCAGCAAAACCAGCTAGAAGCAGAATATCGCCCCAAATGGATTGCTCACCTTTACTGTCTGCTGTAGGTTCTGAGGCTGGCTTTAGTAATATAGAGACAACTATTCCTACAGATAATAAGCCAATAACTATCGCAGTTGGAGCAATTACAATCAGATTGTTAAGCGTTGTGGAAGCCTGAGTAGCACTCCAAGTGATAAAGCTCGATATACTCAGTATGAAACCTAACAAAAAGGCGTGTGTTGCAGAAAATTTCCCTGTAGCCATATTATGTTGCCTCTATTTTGAAAAAAAATGGGACCAAGCGTGAATTGGTCCCTTAACTTCCATGAGCAGAGGTTTACACACTTCTGCCAATATCGTGAGTAATCATTCTTCTTCTGGTGCGTAACGCTTCAGAATTTCAAAGTTTGATTCAATGATCTCAGTTGTACGTTCTGGGCCAAGCCATTCGGCACCGATATCCTGAGCTTCTAGCTTATTAACAAACTCCTCATCTTGTAGCACATTACGATAGGCATCGACCATTTGTTGAAATGCTTCTGGGTGCTCCTCTTTAAAAGAAGCATGTGCGGCAAGGCCACGCATTGAGCCCGCAAGCACCGGAACCTGCTCGTATCCACTGTCTTCAAGGGCGGAATTCATCGTTGGTGCATCCCAATCCTCCGATGGGGTTTCGGCAGCCAAGGCAAGAGGGCGAATGTACTCTTTAATTGATAAAGTGCCGTCTGCAGCTAATACGGTCATATCAACCTGCCCGCCAGCTACTGCCGTACGAGCAGCGCCGCCAGATTGGTAGGTGACAATGTTAACGTCTGTTTTATCAAGCCCGAAAGCCTCAAGAGCCAGCTCAAGGTTGATCGCTCCGGTAGAGCCAGGCACTACCGAAACCCTGAGCGTTCCTGGGTTTTCTTTAGCGGCAGCCATGAAATCTGCCAGCGTCTCATAAGGCGTATCAGCATTGACGGCAAACAGATCGTGGTCATTCCACTGACCGTTGATAAACGCAAAATCTGAGAGATCATAATCTGCATCGAAACGCAGCATCGCGTTCGATATGTAAGGGTGTATTGAAGAAGCTAGAAAATAGCTCCCATCAGCCGGCATATTCTGGAAATAAGTATGTCCGACATGGCCCCCCCCTCCATCCTGATTAACTACTGAAATCGGAATATCTAAACTTTCCTGAAGGCGTTGTGCTAGGGCGCGTGCAGTGCGATCAGCAGATCCACCTGGGCCAAGCGCAACAACGAAGGTGATTTTCTGTGGTGGCCAACTTTCTTGAGCTGAGGCCGTCAGGGGGCTGATAGCGGCCGCTAGGGAAAAACCCAGCATGGCTGTAGCGATGAATTTTTTTTTATCAATCATAACGCACTCCGCTTTTATTTAAATAATTGTAAGACAATATATTGCCTCCAGCTATAAGAATACATATATTGTTTACTGTCAATGCTCGTATGCGTTATCCAAAAGTCTAAATTTAAAGACTATTTTGTAGATTGTTGAAACTTAGATGTTGTTTGTTGCACGGAGGGGGGGAGCTATTGTCTACAATAGCAGATGAAACGCGCGGCTTGGTAACTGAGCGTGTAGCTAGTGGCCTGCGTGATGAGATACTCGGAGGTCATCTGCTAGCTGGGACTCATCTCGGGGAGGTGGCGTTGGCAGAGCGGTTTTGCGTCAGCCGCGGACCGGTGCGTATGGCACTCAAAAGCCTTAGCGAGTGCGGGCTAATCACTCTCGTGCCGAACAGTGGAGCCAGGGTGCGTGAAATACGGTACGAAGATGCACGTACTATCTACCAAGTTAGGGCAGCTCTGGAAACTGAGGCTGCAATGCTGGCGGCCAGTCGTGCCGATGAGCGTACTGCCGACGAGTACCGCAAACTAATGGATTTACATTCCTGCCAAGTGGCATCTCATCCTGAAGGGGCTTATCTTCAGGTATCCGAGGAGAGTGACTTCCATTTAATTACCGCGCGAATGTCTGGTAACTCACTCATCCAGCGTTATTTGACTTACGAGCTTCACCCACAGTTAACGCTGCTAAGGAATAAGCATCGGCACGTTATGGGGCGCGGCAAAATAGCATTGTATGAACATGAACGCATAGCGACTGCCATCTCCGAAGGTGATGAGGAGGTGGCGGGTATATTGATGCGTCGACACATTCAGAATAGTTGGGCTGCACTTGAGGCACAATTGCCTAAGTGAAGTGCTATTACTCAAACAATGGCGTGAACCCAGGTCAAATAATTCCCAATTTTCGCATCTGGACAATGTTAACGAGGCAAGTATAAATATGAAAACAGTAATTCTTGATGACTGGGAGGGCTATATCAAACAGCATCCCTCCTTGTCTCGTCTACGTGAGTTCTCCGAGGTGGTGGTATATGACGACACGCCTAACTTTGACACCTTAGTAAACCGTCTTCAGGGAGCTGACGCGATTATCCCTATTAGGGAACGGACCCATATCAGTCGCAAACTCATCGCGGCATTGCCCGATCTAAAGCTCATCGCCCAAACCGGCACGGGGCTTGCGCACATGGATAAAGAAGCTGTGGCAGAAGCGAGGGTTTCGGTTTCGACTACGCCAGGTGGTTCCACAGCTGCGGTGACCGAACTGACATTTGCGTTTTTACTGAATCTCACCAAGCGGGTTGCTGAGGTGGATCGCAGAATGTCAGCAGGAGAGTGGCCAACAATCATTACCAGCAACTTGAAGGGTAAAACCTTAGGCCTGATTGGTCTCGGTAAAATTGGCCGTTCCGTGGCGAGAATGGCCCAGGCCTTTGGCATGCGAGTGATTGCCTGGGGACCTAGACTGACCGAGGAGCGGGCATCGCAGGTGGGGGTAGAGTACATGTCGTTGGAGAATCTGCTCACCCAAGCCGATGCCGTCAGTATTCATGTAAGGCTTGTCCCTGACACCGAGGCATTGCTGACCGCTGAGCATTTTGATCTTATGAAACCTAACGCGATCCTCGTTAATACGTCACGTGGGCGCATCATTGACGAAGCGGCGCTCATTGAGGCTTTGCAGTGTAAGAAAATCGGTGGGGCAGGGCTCGATGTTTTTTGCGAGGAGCCACTGCCGCAGGGTAATGCCTTTGCGTCATTGGACAATGCCATGACAACGCCACATATGGCGTGGAAAACGGAAGAAACCTTTTCAAATTTTCTTAATGGGTCTGTTGATAACATCCATGCGTTTTTTGTGAAAAAAGAGCCGCAAAACATCGTCAACATTGCCAGTTAAGAGGAGAAACATAACATGGAAAAAACCAGGCTGTACGAGATGGTTTTGCAAAAGGCATGAATCGCCCCATGTTTCGTAGACACCTCCAGGACTTATATGGACTGCCCTGTGTTCTACGGACACTTCTAGCCTATTACCTGCCGAAGGGCACGGACCTTTCAGTCTACAGCCAGGAAGAACTCGACGAGATCGCCGACTCACTGAATACACGACCACGCAAGACACTGGACTGGCGCACGCCGTTAGAAGTCTACGCTGAGGTACTTAAGAAATCCGTCGCCGGTCCGAGCACTCTTCAATAGCGTTGCACTTGGAACTTGAGGCCGCCGTTCCAGGTGTTACCAATGTTTAATATTTTCAGGTGAGCTATTCAGTTTTGCTGGCAAGGTAGTAAAGTTACATTTGAGTGTAGAGTCCACAGGGCAGTCCAAAGTCCATTGCCCAACGCTCGTTGACCGTTTTTGGCACGTCGTGGACGAGGCAGTTTTTTGCCTCTTTTGGTGCGTACTTGTAGGCCTTCTTCAGTATAAATTCGATACGTTCGCTTTCGATTAATGACCAAGCCTTCCGCTTTTAACAGCGCGTGCAACAGCAGGTAACCATAGGCCGACTGCTGTGTAGCCAGTTCTTTAAGGCGTGCTCTCAGCACTCCATCTTGGTTACCGTGAGCTTGTGATTCCGGTACGCCGTTCGGGAAATGCCTACAAGTTGGCAGGCGGAACGCTCGCTGATCTGGTGGCAATCAACCACATGCCGAGCAGCCGCTTTACGGGCTGTAGGCGTTACCTCTTGTGACAACACATTCTTCATAGCCTCAACTTCCAGGAGCTTGTCAGCTAGAAGCTTTTTCAGCTTATTATTCTCCATTTCAAGTTCCCTCAAACGCTTGGCTTCATTCACTTCAAAGCCAGTGTGCTTACTACACTAGTTGTAGAAGGTGCCGCTGGAAATGCCCAACTTGCGGCACAGGACATCTATCTTGTCACCTGCCTCATGTTCCTTAATAGCGCCAATGATTTGCTCTTTGGTATAGCGTGCCTTTTTCATAGTGAGATCTCCATCAATAAAGGTTAGCTGGAAATCTCATCGAGCTCATGGTTTTAGTTTTGGGGAATAAGGTTAATACCAGCAAGCCGCTTTCACCGCCTAACCGGATACTCTGCAATAGATCGTTCTACGAACTCATAGTCTAAAGTCGCATTGAGATTAGCTTAGTTAGTGCTAATCTGATTGGTATTGTGAACGCATTCATAATACTGAACTGGTGGCGATATGAGTGGGCGTGGTGCGGATCGAATTCTTGAGTTGGTTGAGTGGTTAGCTCGACAAGAGCGGGCTAGGTCTTTAGTAGATGTGGTAGATGCACTTTCGCTACCGAAAAGTAGTGCGCTAATGCTACTGCGTACTCTTGTAGAAAAAGGCTACGTATCGCGCGGTAGTTCCGGCTTATATCAATTGCAGCGCCTACCTGGTGAGGCTGGGGCTGATAAGTATGCCTGGGGCACAATCGTCAGGAAAATTACACCAATAATTCAGCAAGGGGTTGATCTTACTGGTGAAAGTGGATTTATTGGTGTTTTTGATAGGGAAATGCGTGTCAAGTACCTGAATAAAATATTGCCCGCCCGAGAGATTCGATACGACAGAGATATTACTGTTTCTAGAGATGCGTTTCAGGTCACGAGTGGGCAGGTTCTTCTTGCGGAGCTTAGTGGTGCTGATCTGGAAAAATATTTTTCAGAGATTGGCTTAGGCGGTCTGTCCAATAGACAAGAAGTTGAGAAGAAGCTTAAGGAAGTAAAAGAATGCGGCTATGCCGTGAACCTCAAAGGTACTGTGGAAGGTGCTGCAGGGGTTGCAGCGCCGATTTTTGATAAGCATGGAAACTGCGTGGCAGCAATGAATATTGCTGGGCCTCACGATCGTGTTGAAGAGAAGAAAAAACTAATTATAAAAGTCGTCACCGATTTAGCCGAAAAAGCTTCTAGTTCGCTGGTGCTGAAACGCAGCGATGTATAACGCAACTATCACAAAAAGAGGTAAGTATGCTTAAAGCAATTATAAAAACTACTGTCGTGAGCACTGCACTAGCGTCGTGCGTCGGTCTTGCATCCGCTCAGGATTTTCCTGAGCGGCCACTCGAATTCATCGCTGGATACGGTCCGGGCGGTGGTCATGACACAATGATGAGGACGATGGCGCGACTGATCGAGCAAGAAGGTATAATCGACGTTCCAATCAACGTCGTTAATAAGGATGGTGGGAACTCTGCTGTTTCAATTGGCTATCTTAATGCGCGTGAAGGCGATCCCCACTATTTAATGGCAATCACTTCCTCGCACATTTCAACACCACTATCCACAAACATTGGGCTTGATTATTCCGATTTCACTCCGATTGCACGACTTGGAATCGATCCGGAACTCCTCGTTGTTAACGCACAAAGTGATATCAATTCTCTTGATGAGCTCCAGCAATCTGAAGAGATGCTAAATGTTGGTGGCACCGCAACCGGTAGCATCGAGCATATTGTTACTATGCAATTGGCTGAAGCCACCGATCTCAATCTCAATTTTATCCCCTTCCAGGGCGATGGCGAAGTTGTGACCGCGCTACTGTCAAACCAAATTGATTTTGCAATTACCAATCCTGGCGCGGTGACCGATTACCTTAACAGCGAGAAGTTTAAAGCAATTGCTGTCAGTACAGAGGAGCGGATCGATAGCCTTCCAGACGTCCCCACCTTTGTGGAACAAGGTGTGGATATCACGATTAGCCTATTCCGCGGTGTGACCGCGCCTCCAGGTATCTCAGATGCAGAGCGTGAAGCATTGACCGAAATCGTAACGAATTTGTTTGAAAGCGAAGCTTGGCAAAAAGAGTATGTTGAACCAAACGCGATCGTGCCACTCGTGATCACCGGCGAGGAGTTTGCTGATTATCTAGGTGAGACCGAGACGGTCTACCGGAAGGTCCTTGGCGAACTGGACATGCTGAGTAATTAACCTGCGGCCCGGTCTTGCTGGTAGCTGGCCGGGCCATCTCTCTACTCCATCGCAACGAGCTATTAACGCACGGGAGGTTCCATGCGAACGTCCGAACTCGTACTTATTGTATTTACAATAGTCTTTTCGGTATTTCTTGGCTACCAAAGTCTTGAGTTCAATTATTTTTCAAACCAGGGTTTCGGGCCTGGATTTGTACCGCTCAACTTTGCTTTGGCAACTCTGGCTTTGGGTGTTTTGATCTTTTTAAAGTTTGGAAAGAGAAGGGCGCAAGTAGATGGTGACACTTTTCAAGTAAAGGAGCATTTAAAAGCGGCGATTCCTCCAATATTTGCTGTACTGCTTCTTATTGTTGCTATTTATCTGATGCATTTTGGATCTGTTATAGCTCCTCTATTCGTTGTAATGATGGTGATCTCGAAGACTTTACTAGGGCATTCATTAATCCGTGCTTTCGTTATGAACTTGATCACACTTGGTGCAATTTTCGCAATCTTCAATCTTTGGTTGGGGATTCCAGTCACCTGACTAGAACAGGGTGTTCTTTATGGAAGCGATAAGTAATCTAATGATGGGGTTTGGTGAAGTTCTGACCCCATATAACATAGCTATAATTTTTGCGGCTGGGCTGATCGGGACGGTCGTGGGCGCTTTGCCCGGCCTCGGCCCCTCTGCGGGCATTGCTCTGATGCTGCCGCTGACTTTTGGAATGAATCAGGTATCGGGACTTTGCCTTTTAACCGGCGTCTATATGGGCACAATGTATGGTGGTCGGATTACTGCCATTCTTATCAATGCGCCTGGGGATGCACCCGCCATCGTCACAGCCCTTGAGGGCTATCCAATGATGAAGCAGGGGAGAGGTCCCTTAGCGTTGGGTATTTCGGCGATTGCCTCATTCATAGGCGGCTTGTTCGGTTTGGCGGTTCTTATTTTCCTTGCGCCACTAATTGCATCCTATGCGATCTATCTTGGAGCTCCGGAATATTTTCTCCTTATGGCTATAGGTCTCGCCACTGTCATGCTGCTCGCAGGCAGCAGTATGCTCAAGGCATTATTCGTGACGTGCCTCGGCGTTTTGGTCAGCACTTTTGGAAGTGATTATGTCTCAGGACAAATCCGGTTCGCCTTTGTACCCGAGATGATTGAGGGTATCGATTTCGTGGCAATTATCATCGGCCTCTATGGGCTGGGCGAAGTGCTTTATAACCTCGAAAAAAAGCTAAAGCTCAACCTTGGAAAACCCAGTTTCCGTATGAAAGAGTTCATCCCAGGACGCGCTGATCTTAGTGAGGCTTCAGGCCCAACCATTCGGGGGTCCATCCTGGGGACTGTTATCGGAATCGTTCCGGGTGCTGGTGCAACGGTAGCGACCTTTCTCGACTACGCACTTGAAAAAAAGCTATCACGGACTCCAGAGAAGTTTGGCAATGGTTCGATACCTGGGCTTGCTGGTCCGGAGGCTACCAACAACGCAGCTGTTCCTGGCTCCCTCATACCTTTACTCACGCTCGGTATTCCGGGGTCAGGCGGCACTGCTATCATGCTTGGGGCACTGATCATGTTCGGGATGCAGCCGGGACCGCTTTTGATGACAAATTCTGGCGATATTGTCTGGGCGATGATCGCGGGGCTTGTGCTGGCGAACTTTTTCCTGCTCCTATCTAATGTCCTTCTTATTCCCGTCTTCGTGAACCTGCTACGAGCAATCCAGAATAACTTGGCTAACGTTGTAATTGCGCTATGTGTGGTAGGCGCTTTTTCATTAAGTTACAGCCCATTTAATATCTGGATCATGCTCATCTTTGGTGTGCTCGGCTATTTGTTGAAAAAGAATGACTATCCCACTGCGCCGTTTATTCTTGCTGTCGTGTTGACACCATTGGCTGAAAACTATTTCCGTCAATCCGTCATGCTCGGTCAAGGAAGCGCAATGATCTTCATTGAGCGACCAATTTCTCTAATCATTCTCTCGCTGATGATTCTCATCGTCGTGGGGACGGTATTTGGCCGCTTACGCGCCAGAAGTATGCGAGACATGACTAGTGCCGATGAGTAAAGGTGTACAAAAAATGAGCTGGCAGAAACATGCGTTCGATGGTAGGTCTGATGGACCGATGCAAGGCGTCCGCGTTATCGACCTATCACGCCTCGTGGCTGGAAACATGACGTCGTTGCAACTCGCTGACTTTGGTGCCGATGTTATCAAAGTTGAGCCTCTTCCTTTGGGCGATCCACTACGAGCGTGGAAACAAGGAGGTATATCTACTTTCTGGACTGTTTATGGGAGAAACAAGCGCAGCATTGGCCTCGACTTCAGGAAAGAGGGGGCCATTGAGCTGCTGAAGCGGTTAATAGCAACTGCCGATATATTAATAGAAAGCTTTCGCCCTGGGACGCTTGAAAAAATGGGGTTGGGTCCAGAGGTTCTTCACGAAGTATCTCCCAAGCTGATCATACTCCGCGTTTCCGGTTTCGGTCAGAGTGGCCCTTACTCTTCTAGGCCAGGTTTCGGCACACTTGTTGAAGGGATGTCTGGTTTCGCTTCACGTAATGGTGAGGAAGGTGGTGATCCTCTTCTACCGCCGCTGGCTCTGGCAGATATGATTGCAGGGCTTTATGGGTCTAATGCTCTTTTGATGGCACTGCGCTCGCGTTCGACTTCGGGCAAAGGTCAAGTGATCGACCTTGCGCTTCTAGATGCCATGACATCAGTATTAGGACCAGAAGCTTTGGACTACCAGCTCTTGCAGAAGCCAAAGCCTCGTGTGGGTAATGGTTCAAACACTTCAAGCCCTCGCAATGTCTACCAGACAAGTGACGGAGGGTTTATTGCGCTCTCGGCCTCAATGCAAAAGACTGCCGAGAGAGTGTTCCGATGTATTGGCCGTGAAGACCTAATCACTCACCCAGACTTCTGCACAAACGAACATCGTGTTGCCCGTAGGCACGCGGTCGATCAGATTGTTGGAGGATGGATCGGTGAGCGGACGATGGAAGAGGGCCTCTCCATATTCGATGAGCACGGTATTACGGCGGCTCCGGTCTACGATATTGAGGACATTACTAAAGATCAGCATTTCAGGGAGCGTGGCATTTATGTAGAACTCCCGGATGATGATCTGGGTGGGGCGGCCATGCATGCTCCTGTCCCGAGGCTGTTATCCACACCAGGGGGCTTTCACCGAGCTGCACCTCGGATTTCGGAACACGCTCGTCAAATATTGACCGAAGCCGGTTTTGACGATGCTGAGTTCACAGCCCTTCTTGAATCAGAACTGATTAGCGAGAGTGTACATGACGATAAGTAGCGTATCTTGGCGATCCCTTCTTTATGTCCCAGGCAACAACGATAAGTTTCTTGCTAAGGCTCAAACTCGTGGCGCAGATGCCTTGATCCTCGATCTTGAAGATAGTGTGCCATCTGACTATAAGCAAGAAGCAAGAGAAATGGTTGCTGCAAAGCTATCGGACCTAATTCAAGGACCTGCCCAAGTTTGTATTCGTATAAACGGCGATCTTGTTAATATGGCGGACGATCTCCGTACTGTGGTACGGCCAGGAGTTGCAGCAATCTTCTTGCCCAAATGTGAAGATGCTGGAAAGGTGAGATTAGTTGCCCAAGCATTGGACTTGCTAGATCCAATGAATAATGTCGGTATCGTTCCACTTATCGAAAGCCCAGGCGGACTGATTCACGCTTATGATATCGCGCGAGCGGATAAGCGTGTTGTGGCGTTGTTACTCGGTAGCGAGGATTTTGCGACGAGCTGCCAAATAACGCCCTCGGAACAAACGCTTATTGGTGCAAAACAGCAGATTGTTTATGCCGCAAGGGCTGCAGGAATATCCCCCCTTGGGTTGCTCGATAGCATTGCAAATTTTACGTCAGCCGACTTAGAAGACCTTGCAGTGCGGTCTGCGGCTTTTGGGTTCTCGGGGGCGACATCAGTCCATCCAGGTAACATTCAAGCCCTCAACCGAGGATTTTCCCCTAGTCAAAAAGACATTGAATGGGCGGAACGCGTCATGGAAGAGCTGAATAGCGCAGAACGAAAAGGCCTAGGGGCTGTAACCCTTGACGGTCGTATGATCGACAAGCCGGTTTACGAACGAGCGGGATCTATCCTTGCTCGCCGTCTTCCAGGATAAACTTACAAAAAATTGCCAGCTCTGCAATCAGCTGCAGCTGCTCAGAAGGAATGCACAAACGATTACTAGGCACCCTGTCGGGTGCCGCTCTATCTATCCTCAGGGTCAGGGGATAGCGTCCCCATTAAGAGACCGACTATACGCACGCATCGGCTTATGTTTTTCCATCATCGTCGCTTGCAACCGGTGAAGAGTCGCTATACGCACTAAAAGGTATGAGATTTTTTTTCGCGCTATTGATAACGTTAGGTGACACGATCCTTCCTGGACGCTTAATAAGATGAGCTCCCTATGCTGGGTTATCCTTTTAATTACGCAGGGCATCTTTCCTACAAAATTCCGATGTTTTTAGATTAAAAATTTCTTGATGTACTACATCGTAAAAGGCGGATGAAACATCACTCAGTGGTCGGTGTTTTTGAGACCGATGGCAGTATATTTCATCCATGATTATCGGCCCAGGTTCACAAGCCAGGTGAGTCCATCGAAATCGATCAGCTGCGCCAGTGTCTTGAGTTTTTCACGCTTGGTGATGGTAACTGGAGGACACGTGGGTAAGGAAGCCATCATGACTATTAATGCCGATCGCCTGTGACAGCACCTTGAGACACTATCGGTAATTACCGATCCTGGCCGCTGGGCTTACTACGCAACTAACTGATGCCGCTAATCTGATTTGCACCTTCAATGAAGCTGATCTACAGGAGAAATTTCACAAGCAGGACGGCTCGATGAAAGCACTTTTTCGCGGCCTAAATAACGTTCAAGTAGGTTTTGTATAACCACTTAGTTCATTCATTACTCCCCTCGACCAAAACTCAGTTGCAGCTACCTCGGCTGCTTCTAGTATATATTCAAACGCTCTTTAATGAATAAACATTTATATTAATCATTGCCAAACGTCTAACTTTTGAAGAAAGCTTTATCAAGCTTCTGATATTAGTAGTAATTATCCATTGATAGCATTTATATCTGCAGCATATTCCTGTCCAGCCTAATACTAATGTATAAGCTTTGCGCTTTGGATTGTCCTTGACGCACATTAGTCCATGAACAAAGATAACTACATAAATCAATATTCATCATCTGAATATTTATTCATAAGAGGGCGTGGCAAAGATGATACGTAAACCATTGGGATCCGATGAATTGGCAGAACAGTGTCGTGAGATGCGGAAAACCATCATTCAGACCATCGGCAATGCCAATATGGGCCATATCGGCGGTGACCTGTCTGTGATCGATATATTGGGAACCTTGTATTTCAATGTATTACAAGTGAACCCAGAAGATCCGAAAGACCCCGATCGCGATCGCTTTATCATGAGTAAGGGGCATTGTGCGGTCGCTCTCTACACGGCCATGGCTTACGCCGGCTACTTCCCGGTTGAAGAAATGTCGACCTTCGTGCAGCCCCAGTCACGACTCAATGGTCATCCCTGCAACGAGAAACTGCCGGGTGTTGAAACCAGTACAGGCCCTCTGGGGCACGGGTTGCCTGTCGGCGTGGGCGCGGCCATCGGCGCCAAAATTCAAAAGAAAGCCTGGCAGGTTTACGTAGTAGTTGGCGACGGTGAGATTCAAGAAGGCAGCAATTGGGAAGCCGCCATGACCGCTGCTCACAAAAAACTGGATAATTTAACACTTATCATAGATCGCAACCGTCTCCAGCAGGGTGATCGCACCGATGATGTGACTTCACTAGAGCCGTTGACTGAACGCTTTAAATCTTTTGGTTGGGATTCATATGAAGTCGATGGCCATGATTATGGTGCGCTTATTGAAGCGCTAAAGGCACCTCGTGTCGAAGGTAAGCCTCGCTGTCTAGTGGCTAATACCTTCAAAGGAAAAGGTGTTTCTTTCATTCAAGACCGTGTTGAGTGGCACCATAAAGTACCGTCGCCAGAACAAGTCGAAGAAGCCCTGAACGAGTTGGAAAGAGGCGTATAACCATGTCGAATGATATGCAACTACACGATTGTCGGAATGCATTCTCAAAGACCCTTGAGGCACTGGCTGAAGCAGATGAGCGAATCGTAAGCGTCTGTAACGACTCCATCGGCTCAAGCAAGCTGGGGGATTTTCGTAGCAAGTGGCCCGAGCGCTTGATCAATGTTGGCATTGCTGAGCAGACTTTGGTCGGTGCAGGCGCGGGCTTGGCTAACTCAGGGCTGGTGCCCTTTGTGTGTGGTGCCTCCTGCTTCCTTACGGGGCGTTCACTTGAGCAAATAAAGGCCGACATCGTCTACTCGAATGCCAACGTTAAACTATGTGGTATTAGCAGTGGTGTTGCCTATGGCGAACTCGGCCCCACACATCACTCTATCGAAGATCTTGCTTGGACAAGGCCGCTGGCTGGCCTTGATATCTTCGTCCCGGTGGATGACGTGGAAACGGCAGCGATCATTCGCTATGTCGCTCAAAACGACCACCCGACCTTTATTCGACTGAGCCGAATGGGCGTGCCAAGGCTGCTGCCGGAGGACTATGAATTCCAGCCTGGTAAGGCCCATATCCTACGCGAAGGCAAGGACATCACCTTGATCGGCTGCGGTGTGACTGTGTGTAGGGCCATGGACGCAGCTGAAATGTTAGCCAGTGAGGGTATCGAGGCGCGTGTAGTTAATTTTCCGAGTATCTCTCCTTTAGATGAAGAGACCATCATCCAGTGCGCTAAGGAAACCAAGCATTTGCTAACCATTGAGGAGCACAGTGTGCGCGGTGGTATGGGTAGCGCGATTGCCGAAGTCGTTGTCAGCAAAGCACCGTGCAAGATGACGTTGTTGGGCTTCCCCGGGTTTGCCCCGACAGGTTCGGCTGAGTGGCTGCTCGATCACTTTGGTATGTCTGTGGGTGGCATAGTGGATTCTGCTAAAGCGCTGCTTAAGTAAGGAGAAGGTTATGGCAACATCCGCCATTCTCGCTATCGATCAAGGCACTACTAACTCTAAGGCAGTGCTGGTCGACTTCGGCGGCAATATCATTGCCAAGGCAGCGGTGGAGATTCCCTGCCAATATGCGCAGCCGGGTTGGGTCGAACAGTCGGGAGAGGGAATCGTCCAGAGTGTTAAACAGGCCATCGACGTTTGTCTCTCATCGCAGCAGGATGTCGACGTAGTTGCCGTAGGGATATCGTCTCAGCGGGAGTCTGCTATCGCATGGGATAGTGTCAGCGGTAAATCGCTTGCGCCCTGTGTCAGTTGGCAGTGCCGCCGTAGCCAACCCTTTTGTGAGGAGCTAAAGCGTCTTGGCCTCAACGCCAGGGTTCACGAGTTGTCTGGTTTACCTATTGATCCACTCTTCTCTGGCTCAAAGTTTCGCTGGCTGCTCGATTCCTTCGATGGCAGTGTCAATCGCCATCATGTCAGGCTGGGTAATGTCGACAGCTGGCTGCTTTGGAACCTTACTGACGGGGGTGCCTTTCTGACGGATACGTCCAATGCTTCCCGCACTCAACTGTGTGATATCAGCACTGCACAATGGTCTCCAGAGTTGCTCGGCGTATTTGGTATCAGCCTCGAGATGCTTCCGGATATCTGTCCTTCAAGCCACACCTTCGGTAAGACTTGCGAGTTTGGATCGCTAAAGGCGGGTATTCCAATCTTGTCCATGATCGGTGATTCCCACGCGGCTCTGTTCGCCCAGGGGGGATTTCGCCCTGGCGTCGTTAAGGCGACTTACGGAACGGGGTCTTCTGTGATGACCACCACTCAGAGCCAACAGGTGCGAGCCGAGGGTCTAGCGACCACTGTGGCTTGGGAAACCTCTGAGCAGCGCGTTTATGCTCTCGAAGGAAATATCACGGTGAGCGCAGCAGTATTGCCCTGGACCGCGAAGTTACTGGGGCTCGACGGCTCTGTTGAGCGCCTGGCCGAACTCGCCGAGTCGGCGAGTGGTAAGGGCAAAGAGGTTGTGGTGCCCGCCATGGTGGGATTGGGGGCGCCACGCTGGGTTGGCGACATTACTGGCCTTATGGATGGACTGACCTTCAATACTGGGCCTGCTGATATAGCGCGGGCCGCCTTCGAGTCCATTGCGTTCCAGATCAAAGATGTCGTCGATGTCATGCAGTCAGCTTGTCAACGTCATGGATTACCACCGCTAACGGCGCTCAAGGCCGATGGAGGCGCTAGCGCTAACAACTGGTTGATGCAACTCCAGGCCGACACCCTAGGTATTACTGTTCAAAGAGCCGCTCAAGCAGAACTGTCTGCCGTCGGTGCAGCAATGCTGGCGGGCCTAGAGTTAGGGGTTTGGCCGACGCTTGATGCCTTAGAGAACGCGCTGTCGACTTTTGATACATTCGAGGGTTTTGGTGCCGACCAAGACGAACGCCACCAGGCCTGGCTTAAGTCTGTGGAGCGCACCCTCTCTCAATCGAAAGGTTAGGCTGGAGAAAACGATGAACCCCGAGTATGAACTGCGTTTGGCAACTAAGGTGGCTCACCTCTATTGGGTGGAGCAGATGCGCCAAGTTGATATTGCCGCGCGGCTGAATCTATCGCAAGCGGGCGTATCCCGCTTGCTGCGCCGCGCGCACAAGGAGGGCATCGTCTCCATTAGCATCAAACCGCCAGAAGGCACTTATCATCTTCTTGAGGAAGCGTTGTGTGCCAAGTATGGGCTCGAAGAGGCGGTGGTGGCTGCCTGTCCTGACAACAGCGAGAACGCCATCTTGCTGAGTATTGGCGAGGCAGCAGCGCAATACCTCGAATCGACCTTACGTGAAGACGATCGGATAGGAATTTCGAGCTGGAGTTCGGCTCTGGTAGCGCTTGCCGAGCATCTGCCAAAACCTGGCTCGCTAAAAGCACAACGTGTTGTGCAGCTGATGGGCGGCATGTCTCTCGATCAAGCAGAACATCTTGCCGAGAACCTGACACTGCAACTGGCCAATCGACTGAGTGCGCGCCCTGGGTTTATGCAGGTGGCAGGCATTGCCAGCAGCCCAGAAGTTCGCAAGGTGATCAGTCAGGAACCTTATGTAAGCGAGACCATGGCGCTGTTTGATGAGCTGAGTATTGCCCTGGTCGGAATTGGGACACTTGAGCCTTCCCGGTTTCTGGCTAGAAGTGGAAACACTTTTTCCAAAGAAGAGCTTGCAGATCTAGCGGGTTGTGGCGCCGTGGGGGATGTCTGCTTGAGGTTTTATGACAGCAGTGGAGAGTTGGTCTCGCACTCTCTCAACGAAAGAGTGGTGGCGATTTCGCCAGAAAAGTTGAAGGCCATACCAAGGGTAGTCGGTCTGGCGGGAGGTCAGCAAAAAGTGGCCTCGATACGTGCTGCAGCCTTGGGCGGATGGATTCAGGTGCTAATTACCGACAGTTTTACCGCCGAAGCATTGCTAGGCACGGCAGGTTAACCGGGCTACATGCAGGCTATCAATCTAGCCATCAGTGCTTCAGCAATCTAGCACTGATGCTGAAAAGGAGAATAACAATGAAACGTTTCGAACAGCAGGTAGTGGTGGTGGCCGGTGCCGATCGGGGAATCGGGCTTGCCATAGCGACTCGGTTCGCTGATGAAGGGGCAAGCGTGGCAATGGCGTCCAATCGCCAGGAAATCCATGCAGCCGCTAGTGATCTTGAACGCCGCGTACTCGAAAAAGGCTTGCCGGGTAGCATCATGGCCGCTGAAGTTGACGTCACCAAGAGTGATCAGGTGGAGCGGTTCTATGACGACGTCTGCAAACGCTTTGGGCACATTGATGTATCCATTCAAAACGCTGGCGTCATTACGATTTCTCGCTTACAGGATCTGCCTGAATCGGACTGGGACAAGGTTCTGGACGTAAATACCAAAGGGGTTTTCCTATGTTGCAAAGCAGCGCTTAAGCATATGGCTAAAGCCGGTCGAGGGGCATTAATCAACATGGCCTCAGGTCAGGCGCGTCAAGGCTTTATCTATACGCCTCATTACGCAGCCAGCAAGTTCGGGGTATTAGGGATTACCCAAAGCTTGGCGCGTGAATTTGCCGCTTCTGGTATCACCGTCAATGCCATATGTCCCGGTATCGTGATGACCGATATGTGGGATTACAACGATAAAGCTTGGGGTGAGCTCCTGGGAGATTACCAGCCCGGTGAGTTAATCCGTGAATGGGTGGCGAGTGTTCCTATGAAACGTGCCGCGTCACCAGAGGAAATAAGCGGGACGGCAGCCTTCCTGGCCTCTGAAGATGCGCGCTATATCACAGGGCAAGCGATCAATGTAGACGGTGGGTTGATCATGTCCTGATTAACAGTTAATTCCAAAAACAATAGCCCTGAAAGATGACATTAGGAGAACACAATGACTACAACGTATGACATGTCTCTTAAGCATGGTGTGGATTTCAACTTCTCACTTGAAGGCAAGGTTGTATTAATCACCGGTGGCTTGGGGGGGATCGCAACCGCAGCCAACGAAGCCATGCTTGATAAAGGGGCGAGTATTGCCATTTTCTACCCTGAGTTTGAGGCTGATCGGGTGGCTGAGATCATGTCACGGTTTCCGAAAGATCACGCCCAAGCTTGGTGTTGTGATGTCACCCAAGAAACTCAAGTCGAGCGCTGCGTTAAAGAAGTGGTCGATCACTTTGGTGATCTGCATATCTTAATTAATGCCGCCGGCACTATCACGTTGAATCCGGCTGAAAACGTGACGCTTACCGAGTGGCAGCGCCAGATTGATGTCAACCTGACGGCTCCCTTCCTATGTGCAAGAGAAGTCGGCCGTTACCTACTGAAAAGCGGCCACGGAGGGAAAATTATTAATATCGCCTCACAAGCCGCGACGGTCGCTATCGATCAGCATTGCGCCTACACCTCGGCGAAAGCGGGGCTGATTGGTATGACGAAAAGTTTGGCCAAAGAGTGGGGTCCGCATGGCATTACGGTCAATAGCATTTCTCCAACCGTGGTGTTAACTCCTATGGGGGCTGCTGCTTGGTCAGGCGAAAAAGGTGAGCGCATGAAAACAATGATTCCAACGGGGAGGTTTGCCTATACAGACGAGGTTGCCGCTAGCATTTTGTTCCTTGCTGCAAATGGCAGTGACATGATCAACGGTGCCGATCTTCTGATCGATGGAGGGTATACAATCTGGTAAAAAAACTCTAATCAACGACTTAAGTATGGAAAGAAACTAATTCTAAGAGATAAAGGTGATAACAATGAAAATGACCTCACTTCAGCTACTCAATCGTTTCGCATCCACTGCCACACTGTCTGCCATGGTAGCGGTTACCGGTGTCAGCTCTGCACAAGCTCAAGATGATGCAGAGTTAAGCGACGGCGGTGAGAAGGGCAATATTGCGATTCTCGTTAATTCCCTGGATAACCCTTATTACTCTGCCGAGGCTAATGCTGCGGCGCAACGTGCAGAGGAACTCGGTTACGCGGCCAGTACTTTCTCACACAACGAAGATCTAAACCGGCAGCGTGAACTTATCAGCTCCGTTGTCGGACAGGGTGTGGATGGCATCATACTGGACAATGCTGACTCGTCAGCTAGTGTGGCGGCGGTGCGATATGCCACTGAGCGTGATGTCCCTGTGGTGCTAATCAACCGTGAAATCCCGGAAGATGGCATCGCCATCGCTCAGTTGACCCATAACAACAACCAGGCAGCCTCTCAAGTCGCACAGGCTTTCATCGAAAAGGTTGGTGAATCGGGCCAGTATGTCGAGTTGACCTGCAATTTGGCGGATAACAACTGCGTCGCACGCTCGAACGCCTACCATCGAATACTTGACCAGTATCCCGACCTTGAGATGGTCGCTCGTCAAGACGCGGGAGGTGATCTGGTCGAAGCTCAGCAATCGATGGAATCCATCCTTCAGAGTCATCCGGACATTGTCGGCGTCGTTGCAGGCAATGGCCCCGTAGCGCTGGGTGCCATTGCCGCTTTGGAATCGGCAGGCGTGGCGGACCAGGTCACTGTGGTGGGGATTGATGGCAGTAATGATGAACGTGATGCTGTCCTGGATGGCAAGCTTTATGCCACGGCCATGCTGCAGGCTCAAGAACTCGCACGCCAGGGTGTCAACCAGCTTCACCAGTACCTGGAGACGGGCGAGACAGGTGAATCAGAGCGTCAACTTTTCCGCGGTATCTTGATCACTGAAGACAATGCGGAGTCGGTTAACGATTTCCAATACAACGATAATTAAGCGAAGTACAGGAGTGGTGGAAAACCACCACTCCTTCCCTTTCAGTGTGACGAAGTGTGGTGCAGAGATGAATGATAGACGCCATTTTAAACGTAGCCTCGGAATGGTCTTGTTGATGTCGACTGTCGCGATGACGAGTGGCTTCAAGATAGTGTCGTCCGAAGAGCTTGCCAAAATTCGAAATGAAGGTAGTTCACCCGAAGTGGATACTTCGTCATTATTCCATGACGATATCACTCCGTGGGCAAACTCCTCATCACGAGAAGCTGATGAGGTTCTATCCGCCATCGACGACCAGTCTTTCAGCGAAGCTTGCCAAGAGTATGGTGTGCAAAAGAGCCAGGCTTTCCCGTGTACTTTTTGGGTGCAGGTTGCCGGTACCGTTGATTCTGTCGACACCTCTTCTCGGGTTGGAAAGATAATATTATCTAGTGGCGACAAGGACGTGGAAATCCTGATTGGCCCGGTCATTCCTAATACTACCTTGCGTGATGGTTATCCTGAGGTTGATTACAGTGATTTTGGAAATCAAGACGCCTTCGCGACCTTGTCCGAAGGCCTCAACAGTGAAGTGTTATCACTCGTCGACGAAGTTGGGGAAATCACTCCCGGTGATCGTGTAAGTGTCGTAGGGGCCTTTTCAACTTGGGATGGTCAGGAGGATGCAGTACAGATCGTTCCAGTGGCACTTAATCGTGTTAATGCAGAGTGATATGAAAATAATACTCGACAATTATCACTCTGAGTTGGAGGAGGTTAACGCCATGCACACTGTGGAAGAACAACACAATTCAAGCAGTAAGCAGCATCTTGGATCGCCATCACAAGCTTTGATTCAAGTGAAGAATACCTCGAAACGTTATCCCGGTACCGTTGCTTTAGACTCGGTGAATTATGAGGTATACCCCGGCAGTGTAAATGTTTTGATCGGTGAAAATGGTGCGGGTAAATCGACCCTTATGAAATTGCTGGCGGGCGCTGAGCGGCCAACCGAAGGGGAGATTCTCGTTAAGGGAAAATCGGTTTCATTTCATGGTGTGCGCGATGCGGAAAAAGCCGGTATAGGGATTATCTTCCAAGAGCTCAACCTGTTTCCAGATATGAGTATTGTTGAAAATCTTTTTATCGGTAATGAGATTCGCAATATTGGGAAAATTGATACCCGTGCACAATATAGTAAGGCAAAGCAGTTACTTGAACGAGTAGGGCTAGAGGTCGATCCTTCCATGCGTGTAGGCGATCTTTATGTTGGGCAGCAACAATTGGTCGAGATCGCCAAGATGCTAGGCCGTCAGGTTGAAGTCTTGATCATGGATGAGCCCACGTCTGCTCTTAGTCAAAAAGAAGTTGAGGTGTTGTTCGGTATTATCGATGCCTTGCGCCAGGATGGCGTCGCCGTCATTTATATCTCACACCGTTTGGAAGAGATCATGAGGATCGGTGACCATATTACGGTACTGCGCAATGGCCGTATTGTCGGTGTCGATCTTGTTGAAAATATTGATATTCCCTGGATCGTCCGTCAGATGGTGGGGGGCGATCACAAGATATTCGATTACCGTCCTCGCTCAATAGGGGAGCCCACCTTAACAGTCAATAATCTGAGCCTAAAAAGAGTCAACGGAACCATGGCGCTGGATAACGTCAATTTTAGCGTTGGGCGCGGAGAGGTCATTGGTATTTATGGCTTGATGGGCGCGGGTAGAACCGAACTGCTAGAAGTGCTGCTCGGGTTGCATCGTAGCGCAGTGGGCAAGATTGAGTTCGATGGCAAGCCATTAGCCAAAGGTAAGCCTGCCAATCGGATCAAGGCAGGTATCGCCTTGGTACCAGAAGATCGTCAAAAGTCTGGCATGGTTCAGACCCTATCGGTGCGTGACAACATGACACTGTCCAGCATCGGCCGATGCTGTTCGCGTTTTTTCGGCTTTCGCATGATTCGGGGCCAACGCGAAAAAGAGCAGAGTCAGCGTATAGTTTCAGCTCTTGGTATTAAGGTTTCGCATGACTCGGACCTGATCACCACGCTGAGTGGTGGCAACATGCAAAAAGTCATTATTGGAAAAGCGTTGCTCACCGAGCCACGTGTTCTGTTGTTCGATGAGCCTACCCGTGGCGTCGATGTAGGGGCCAAAGCCGATATCTACCGAGCCATGAATGATATCGCAGAACAGGGCGTCTCCATTGTATATACCACTTCAGAGCTGGATGAGGCTCTAGCTGTAGCTGACCGAATCCTGGTCATGGCGTCAGGGCGGATTACCGTCGATCTTCCGCGTGATGAGGTGGATCGCGATTTCATTACACAAAAAGCATCACCTACCGCCGTTCAAGACGCCGCCGCTCAGTAAGGAATCTAATCATGACAACTGTCACTAATAATATGTCTACCCAAGACCATCCGCATCGCAGTAAAGGTGCCCAAGCATCGTGGGTGCTGTTGCAAATATTGAAGCTCAGAATCTTTGTAGCCTTGTTCGCTGTCTTGCTTTATTTCTCTTTGACCGTGGATAACTTTCTGACCACGAATAATATGCTGATTATGGCCCAGCATATTACCATCATTGGTATCCTGGCCATTGGCATGACGCTGGTTATCCTGACGGCAGGCATCGATCTTTCGGTAGGTTCGACGGTCGGCTTTAGTGGGATGATGGCCGGTTTTCTGATAATGAACGGTATTCCGATTGGGAATTCCATATTATTTCTAAGCGTCCCTGAAGTGATCCTGGTTACCTGCCTGATTGGCGCCTTTATTGGCTATATCAATGGCGCCCTGATCACCTATCTCAATGTCGCACCGTTTATTGCTACCCTGGGCATGTTGTATGTGGTGCGCGGTGCGGCGTTGCTGTTTAACGACGGCGGCACTTTTTCTCGACTTCAAGGCCATGAGGAACTGGGTAACATGGGTTTCTCCATCCTGGGGAATGGCTCTTTGCTGGGTATCGGCATTCCTGTTTGGTTGCTCTTGGCTTTGACGCTAATTACGTGGTTTGTGAGTTACAAGACGCCTTTTGGACGCTATGTGTATGCGATTGGTGGTAATGAGTCGGCTGCCGTGTTTTCAGGTTTGAGAGTTCGAAAGATTAAATTGTGGGTCTATGTCTTTTCAGGTTTTTGCGCCGCGATCGTTGGCCTCGTTATTACTTCTCAGTTGCAGACCGGGCATCCGATGACGGGTGATACCTATGAGCTGCGCGCTATCGCGGCGGTGGTGCTGGGTGGTACCGCACTTTCCGGGGGGCGTGGCTCGGTCATCGGTTCGGTGATTGGTGCATGCGTCATCAGTATTCTCAATGATGGCATGGTGATGTCCGGTGTCAGTAATTTCTGGCAGATGGTTATCATGGGGCTGGTCATTATCATCGCCGTCGTCATTGACCAGTTGCAGCAGCGTCTTCATAAGCGCGTTATGGTTTCAACTTAAGGCACTCTTCATTAGGTTTTTGGTTAATAAGCTCAACACTCTTATGCCTTTAAATTTATGGCTGAAAGTTGACGGTATCCCGCGTCTTAAGCGTGTCGAAAGCGTTTGACTTGTTAACAGATTAATCCCTTCCCGTAACTACTTACCTAGGGCGCCTTTGCGCCCTAGGTTTGAACGACTATTGTCAGGAGTTATGCATGTCTTCCCAACTTGATGCTTTGAAATCTCTGTCTTTAGTGGTCGCTGACACGGGCGATCTGGCCGCCATTCGGCGTTATCAACCTCAGGATGCCACCACCAACCCCTCGCTGATCCTAAAGGCCTTCGAACTGCCCGATTACCAGTCGTTAATTAACGAGGAGCTAGCGGCGATTAGTGCTGAGGGCGGCAATCCTCAAATCCAAGCCGAGCATGCCGTGGATCGTCTCGCTGTTGCGATGGGCAGTGAGATCGCCAAAGTGGTGCCTGGTCGCGTGTCAACCGAGGTAGCCGCAAAGCTGTCTTTTGATACCCAGGCCAGCATCCGCAAGGCTCACGAGCTGATAGAACTCTACCAGAAGCGAGGCATCCCCTCGGAACGTATACTGATCAAACTGGCTTCCACTTGGGAGGGTATCCGTGCCGCCGAGGTGCTGGAGAAGGAGGGTATCAACTGCAACCTGACTCTGCTGTTCAGCGACGCCCAGGCTCAAGCTTGCTTCGACGCAGGTGTATTTCTAGTGTCGCCCTTTGTTGGAAGGGTTACCGACTGGTACAAGCAGTCGACCGGACAAGACTTTACACCCGACACCGATCCCGGTGTGCAGTTCGTGCGCGGCGTTTGCAAGCGGGTGACGAAAGGTGGCTTCGATACCGTGGTGATGGGTGCCAGTTTCCGTAATACCGGCCAGGTATTGGCACTTGCTGGCTGCCCTCGGCTGACCATTTCGCCGGCGCTGCTTGAGGAACTCGCCGCCACTGGGGGGGAAGTGTCGCGCGGGATTGAATTGGACGCGGCGCAGAACCAGCGCTCGACACCTTTAGGCGAAGCGGCGTTCCGTTGGAGTCATAACCAGGATGCCATGGCCAACGACAAACTGGCTGAAGGCATTCGCCGTTTCGCTGAGGATCAAGCCAGCCTTGAGAGCCTGATCGCCGAACGCCTCGCTGCCCACTGACCATAGGATTTACCTCATGTCGACCCGTTTCGAACTGGCCAATGCCATTCGCGCCCTTTCCATGGACGCCGTTCAGAAGGCCAATTCTGGCCACCCTGGCGCTCCAATGGGGATGGCTGATATCGCCGAGGTGTTGTGGAATGATTTCATTCACCACAATCCGGCCAATCCTGATTGGGCTGATCGAGACCGCTTCGTGCTCTCCAACGGCCACGGTTCCATGCTGCTGTACTCGCTTCTCCATCTCACTGGTTACGACTTAGGCCTGGAGGATCTGCAGAACTTCCGCCAGCTGCACTCGCGCACCCCGGGCCATCCTGAGTTGGGCTACACGCCAGGAGTAGAGACCACCACTGGACCGCTGGGCCAGGGCCTAGCCAACGCCGTGGGTATGGCGATGGCTGAGCGTACACTGGCTGCCCAGTTTAACCGCCCTGAGCACACTATCGTCGACCATTTCACCTACTGTTTTGTCGGTGACGGCTGCCTGATGGAAGGGGTATCCCATGAGGTTGCTTCGCTGGCGGGTACCCAGGGGCTGGGCAAACTGATTGTTTTCTACGATGACAACGGTATCTCCATCGACGGCGAGGTGGAGGGCTGGTTCACCGACGACACCGCTAAGCGCTTCGAGGCCTATGGTTGGCACGTCGTGCCAAGGGTCGATGGCCACCAGCCCGTTGAGATCCAAGCGGCGATCAAGTTGGCGCAACAGGACCACGAACGGCCCAGTATGATTATCTGTAAGACGATCATTGGCTTCGGCGCGCCCAACAAGCAAGGTAAGGAAGAGTGCCACGGAGCGGCGCTGGGCGAGGAGGAGGTGGCCGCCACCCGCGAGCGGTTAAACTGGCCTAACGCGTCCTTCCATATACCAGAACCTATCTATCAGGGCTGGGACGCCACTGAGCGTGGCGCCGAGCGCGAAGCCGACTGGAATTCCCGCTTCGATCGCTACGCTGCTACCTATCCTGAGCAAGCACGTGAATTCACGCGCCGCCTGAAGGGAGAGCTACCCAGCCAGCTTTCAAGCTTGGCAATGATCGAACAGACCCAAGCCAGCAATGAGACCGTCGCCTCGCGCAAAGCCTCGCTGGCCTGCCTCAACGAGCTCGGCCCGCAACTCCCCGAGTTGCTTGGCGGCAGCGCGGACTTGGCGCCCTCGAACTTGACCTTCTGGGACGGTGCCAAACCCATTAGCGCCGGCGCGCCGGGCGGCAACTACCTTCATTATGGGGTGCGCGAATTCGGCATGGGCGCGATTATTAATGGTATCGCCGCTCACGGTGGTTTCATTCCCTATGGTGCCACCTTCTTGATTTTTATGGAGTACATGCGCAATGCCGTGCGGATGGCCGCGTTGATGGGCCTCCGGGCAATCTATGTCTTTACCCACGATTCCATCGGCTTAGGTGAAGATGGCCCTACCCACCAGCCGGTCGAGCAGCTGACCAGCTTGCGCTCAACGCCCAATCTGTCGACCTGGCGGCCCTGCGATGCCGTGGAGACTGCCGCTGCCTGGGATGCCGCCCTTAAGCATCAGGCTGGGCCTACGGCGCTGGTGCTATCGCGCCAGAATCTGCCCCATCAGGCGCGCACTAACTCGCAGCTGACTGAGATCCAGCGTGGAGGGTACGTTTTGAAGGATTGCGATGGTACCCCCGAGCTGATCTTTATTTCTACCGGATCTGAAGTCGCCCTTGCCATGGACGCCGCCAATGAACTCGCCCAGGCCGGCCGCGCCGTGCGCGTGGTTTCCATGCCTTCCACCGACACCTTCGATGCCCAGGACGCTGCCTACCGAGAAGGTGTGCTACCAAAAGAAGTCACAGTGCGGGTCGCGGTCGAGGCCAGCCACGCCGACTACTGGTACAAATATGTCGGCTTAGAGGGTCGTATCGTCGGCATGCGCACCTTTGGTGAATCCGGCAAGGCTGGGGATCTGTTTAAGCACTTCGGCATCACCGTTGCACACCTCAAAGCTGAGGCAGAGGCGTTGCTGGCAACACCAAACGCATAATGTTGAGTGACACCGGGCTCTCGGTCGCTATGGGGCGGTGTCGTGAGCGGCTATGGTAGCTATCAAAGCAGACCAGCATGAAAAGGAGCCTGAAAGTGAGACAACCCATTGTTATCGGTAACTGGAAAATGAACGGTAGCCTCTTGGCCAACGAGACGTTGTTGGAGGCGTTGTTATCGTCGCTCGAAGAGCTTGAGGGCGTACAGATTGCTGTTTGCCCACCCATGCCCTACCTGGCACAGGTGAAGCAGCACCTAAGGGATTACCACATCGTCCTCGGTGCCCAGACACTCAATGAGCATGACGTAGGTGCGCATACCGGCGAGGTCAGCGCTGCGATGTTGAAGGATCTGGGTTGCCAATATGTTTTGGTCGGTCATTCAGAGCGACGCAGCCTTTACGGCGAATCCGACCTCGCTGTAACAGAAAAATTTGCAGCCGCCCAGGCCGCGGGCCTAGTGCCGGTGCTTTGCGTGGGTGAAAAACTGGCCGAGCGCCAGTGTGGTGACACGGAAGCGGTAGTGGCACGACAGCTTCAGGTGGTGATAGGTACGTTAGGTGTCGAAGCCCTTAGTGGCAGCGTGATTGCCTACGAGCCGGTCTGGGCTATCGGTACCGGCGAGACAGCGACACCGGATCAGGCCCAGGAGGTGCATGCCTTTATTCGGGCGTGGCTGGCTAGGCACTCCGCACCGCTCGCGGCACGCCTACCGCTGCTCTACGGCGGCAGTGTCAAGGCCGACAACGCCGCGGCACTGTTCGCCCAGCCGGACATCGACGGCGGACTAATCGGTGGCGCTTCTCTCGCTGCAAACTCGTTTGCCAACATTTGCCGGGCAGCGGGGCATCATTGAGCACTGACGTGTGGTTGAAGAAATTATGGCATGTGCGCTGCCTAAACGGCACTGCTGGCTGCGTTGCAGGTTCTCGAATATAATGTTTTGCGACTTTGGCGATGCCAGAGTCAATGTTCTCAGGGCGGGGTGAAAGTCCCCACCGGCGGTAATGGCTTGTTGCCTTAGCCCGCGAGCGCCTGGAATTGTCGGCTTGTGGTTTGTAGCTAATGTCGTCAAGGATAGGGTCAGCAGATTCGGTGCGACTCCGAAGCCGACGGTGATAGTCCGGATGGAAGAGAACGGTTCGAGCGGCGGGTGCTGATGGCGCCCGCCGATTGTGCCCGCATGCCCTGATTCTGGTTATAACTACGACGAGGTAGACCATGAATCAGCACGATTCCTTAACGCTTTCTGATACCACCCGACGTCAGCGAGTCGCCTTTATTCAGGCCCAATGGCATAGTGATATTGTTGGACGTGCCCGCGAGGCCTTTATCGCCGAGCTCGACGGCCATGGTTTGGCTGCTGAGCAAGTTGAGATATTCACTGTCTCTGGCGCCTTCGAGATCCCCCTTCAGGCCAAGCTGCTGGCCAATAGTGGCCGTTACGCTGCTATCGTTGCCGCAGGCTTTGTAGTGGACGGAGGTATCTATCGGCATGAATTCGTTGCCCAAGCAGTCATAGAGGGCCTGATGAGGGTTCAACTGGACACCGAGATTCCGGTGCTCTCGGCTGTGCTCACTCCCCATCATTTCCATGAACATGCTACTCACAACGAGTTCTTCCACCAGCACTTCGTCAATAAAGGAGTAGAGGTTGCTCGAGCTTGTCTGAGTACTATGGAAAATCATCATCTGATTCGGAACCTTTCCGTCTAACCTAAGGTTTCGTCATCCTCCAGGCCCCGCAAATGTGGGCCTGGAGGAAATGGAAAGCGGGCACGAAGCAAACCTCTGGCGAGTCGTGCAAGGTTGCTCGGTAGCTATGGAACTGATCACGCGATTAATTTTGAATGGGCACTTACGGTGATTTTCAACCCAGTTGCCCAAATAACTGCTCTTAAGCGACCTGTTATTGCCCAGCGCTGCCGAACTGGCCGTAAGATTACGGCTTGGTCAGACGATAATCTGTTATTAAGACCTTTTTATGTTTCTTCTTCTCGCTTGTCTCTTATTGACTCAATGGCGGCAAAGCTCTTCTGATCCGGCCAGCTTTCTGGTGCTAGTAGGCAAAAGCGGGGTTGGTATTAGGTGTGAAT
>Ga0207900_100114_pt1 | contig 51620 bp, 44 predicted proteins | sample LinPmetageLP39_FD_184052 | JGI IMG/M metagenome (GOLD analysis project Ga0207900, IMG submission 184052) | Marine viral communities from the Pacific Ocean - LP-39 (SPAdes) | ecosystem: Environmental > Aquatic > Marine > Oceanic | place: Pacific Ocean | collected 2010-06-14
GCCCCCTACCGCCATACCCGGATTGCCATCACTACACACCGAAGGTGGCTCTAGATCGTCGCTGTCGACCAGACTTCCGGCCCCCTTGAGAATAACCGCGCACCCCAGCCTGGCCAGCATTTCACGCAACGCATCAGGCCGATCAGACTGCACCTCGGTGGTGGACAGCGATAATAGCCGAGCGGCTTCCGCCGGGTGCGGCGAGATGATCGTATCCCGCCCCAGGCTGGGTAACGTCTTTTCCTCGCTCAGCAGGTTCAGCGCGTCGGCATCCAGCACGCGGGGGCCTTGCCACGCCATCACAGCCTCCAATAACAAACGCGCCCATGCATCGCGACCCAGGCCGGGGCCAATGACCACTGCATCCGCCTGAGCCAATAAAGCCTCTAACTGAGCAGCGTCATCCATGCCATGCACCATCAACTCCGGACAGCGCGCCAACAAGGGGGCAACATGCTCACTGCGGGTAACTACACTGATTTTTCCTGCTCCGCTGTGCAGCGCTGCCTCGGCCGCCAGCATGACCGCACCGCCCATACCTCGGCCGCCCCCAATAACCACCAGATGGCCGAAGCTCCCTTTGTGAGCAGCCTTCTTGCGCGGCGGCAAGGTTCCAGCCCAGCCTTGCATACTAAGACGCTCATAAGCCGCAGCCGGTGCTTGAGGGGAGCTGTCAGCCAGCGGAGCAAACACCAGCTCACCAACATAATCGGGGCCGTTAGCGGTCAATAGCCCTAGCTTCAGCCCGATAAAGGTAACCGTCAGCTGCGCAGTTACCGCGCAACCAAGCGTCACGCCGCGATCCGCATCGAGCCCACTGGGAATATCAACTGCGACGACGGGACCCTGCGCCGCGTTAATAGCGTCAATCGCAGACCTGTATTGAGCACGAACCTCGCCGCGCAAGCCTGTTCCGAGCAGGGCATCGACCACCACCCCCGACAACTCAACCCCATCACGCCAAGACCCCACACTGACGCCCTGCTCGCGAGCGCGCCTGAACGCGGTGGCCGCATCACCCTGCAGCGTGGTCGGGTCAGCCACCGCCAGCACCTGAACTTCCCAGCCAGCCAGACAAGCCTGCAGCGCCAGCAAGTAACCATCTCCGGCATTATTGCCACCACCACAGAGCACTGTCATACGCCGATCATCTGGCCAGCGACAACTAATGGCCAACCACAATGCTTCGGCCGCAGACTGCATCAAAGCGATACCCGGCGTGCCAGCCGCAATCAGCAGCGCATCAAGCTCTCTAACCTGAGCTGCGGTATAGACCTTGTCGGGCAAAACATGCGGCATAAATGGGCTCCCAGCAATGATGTCTGGCACAATTATACGAGAACCGCCGCCTTACACCTAAACACAACGAACAATGCCATGCCTGAAGCAACCGACTATCAAGCCCTCGCAGAGCAGATCCGCAGTCTAGCGAGCCAACTCGGCTTCCAGCAGCTGGGCATCAGTGCGCCTGATATCGGTCAGCATGAACAATGGCTGGGACAATGGCTGGAAGCGGGCTACCACGGTGAAATGGAATGGATGTCCAGTCATGGCAGCAAGCGAACGCGGCCCGCCGAGCTAGTACCTGGCACTGAGCGCGTCATTTCGGTTCGAATGGACTATTTACCCGGCGACAGCGCAATGGCCCAGCGCCTGAGTCAACCCGATGCAGCCTATGTTTCCCGCTACGCCCTGGGGCGTGACTATCACAAGCTGATCCGCCGCCGCCTGCAGAAACTGGCCGATGCCATTCAGGCATTGATCGGCCCCTTTGGCTACCGCGCTTTCGTCGACAGCGCTCCAGTGATGGAGCGCGCATTGGCCAATGCCGCTGGACTCGGCTGGGTCGGCAAGAACAGCATGCTGATCAATCGCAAGGCTGGCAGCTACTTCTTTCTCGGCGAGCTCTACACCGACCTGCCACTGCCGGTGGATAAGCCTTATGAGCAAGAACACTGCGGCAGCTGTACCGCCTGCCTGGAACGCTGCCCAACACAAGCCTTTGTCGGCGACAAGATACTGGATGCGCGGCGCTGCATATCCTATCTGACCATAGAACTGAAAGGCGCGATCCCGGAAGACCTGCGCCAGCCCATGGGCAACCGTGTTTTCGGCTGCGACGACTGCCAACTGGTCTGCCCGTGGAACCGCTTTGCCAAGCCAACCACCGAAAGTGACTTCAGCCCGCGTCACCGGCTCGACCAAGCCAGCCTCGCCGAGCTGTTCAGTTGGGACGAACCTACCTTTCTGGCCAATACCGAGGGCTCACCGATTCGCCGCATCGGCCATGAACGCTGGCTGCGCAACCTGGCCGTAGGACTGGGCAACGCCACCACCAGCATCCCTGTCATCGAGGCGCTAAAAGCACGCCGCGCGCACCCCTCAGAGCTGGTGCGCGAGCATGTGGAGTGGGCGTTGGCGCAACACGGCGCATAGACCGCGCAAGCGAAAGCCCTCTTCCTGTAGACGCGCTAACGCCGAAAACGGCTAGAACTTGATGAAATGCTCGCGGTAATGCTGCAGCTCGGCAATAGAGTCACGAATATCATCCATTGCCAGATGGCTACCCTGCTTCTTGACGCCCTTCTTCACTTCCGGCGCCCAGCGTGCAGCCAACTCCTTCAGGGTCGACACATCCAGATTGCGATAGTGGAAAAACTCCTCCAGTTCGCGCATGCCGCGGTACAAAAAGCGCCGATCCTGGCAGATGCTGTTGCCACACATGGGTGAACGACCGGCCGGCACCCACTCTTTAAGAAAGGTCAGCGTCTGGCGCTCAGCCTCGGCAATACTGATCTGACTGTCACGTACACGCTGAGTCAGGCCTGATTGGCCATGCTGGCGAGTATTCCATTCATCCATACCATCGAGCATCGCATCAGGCTGCTTGACCACAATGGACGGCCCCTCGGCCAGCACATTGAGATTGGAGTCGGTCACTATGGTGGCGATCTCGATGATGACGTCGTTGTCCGGGTCCAGCCCGGTCATTTCCAGGTCAATCCAGATAAGATTATCGGGGCTCTGCATGCTGACTCCTGTGCCTGCCTGATGGAAAAAAATCAGAACCAGCGTGACTAAAACACATGCGCTGGATCAACTGCCGCTAGTATAACCGCCGCGTGCTACACTGCGGCTGTTTCTTCAGATACCGACTACATGGCCAAGCGACACCTTACCCGACGCCAAAACTGGCGCATCCAGAAAATCCAGGACGAGCGCTCTGCACGCGCCGACAAGCGCGCCGACAAAGCAGAAGAAAGCTTGCTCGGTGGCGACCTGGGGCCAGAGCAAAGCGGCCTTGTGATCGCCCACTTTGGCGTGCAAATGGACGTAGAAGCGACCGACGGTGCAAACGCCGGCGAGATACGTCGCTGTTACAGGCGCGCCAATCTACCCGCGCTGGTCACCGGCGACCGGGTCACCTGGCGCGCTGACAATCAGGGTTCAGGCGTTATTGTGGCACAGAGCCCCAGGCAGACCGAGCTGTGCCGGCCGGACCATCGCGGCCAGCTGAAACCGGTAGCAGCCAACGTCGACTACCTAGTAATTGTCTTCGCGCCACTGCCCACGCCTTACGCCAACCTGATCGATCGCTACTTGGTCGCCGCCGAGCAGGCTGGACTGGAACCCTTGCTGGTGATGAACAAGTCAGACTTGCTCAACGACCACAGTCACCTTGAGCTGCAACAGTGGTTGCGCGACTACGCCGCTCTGGGCTATCGCGTGCTCAGCCTGTCAGCCGGCGACGGCAGTGGCATGGACGAGTTGAAAGCCACCCTTAAAAACCGTATCAGCGTATTCGTCGGCCAGTCTGGCGTCGGCAAATCGTCGCTGATCAACGTCTTGCTGCCAGAAGAGGACCTGCGCGTCGGCGCACTCTCGGAGCATACGGGCAAGGGTACGCATACCACCACCACAGCCAAGCTCTTCCACTTTCCAGCGGGTGGTGACCTGATCGACTCCCCCGGCATTCGCGAGTTTGGCTTGATGCATATCAGCCATGATGAGTTGCTGGAAGGCTTCATTGAATTCCGCCCCTTCCTCGGCATGTGCCGCTTTCGTGACTGCCGGCATAAACAGGAACCAGGCTGCGCGCTGCTTGGCGCAGTTGAGGACGGCAAAATCACCAAAACCCGCATGGCCAGCTACAAGTACATCCTTTCCACTCTGGAATCAGCGTGACTCTGGCAGGACTTGCTGCCTCAGCCGGGATTCAGCGTTAGCCGCGTCCTCAAACAAGTTCAGGCTGCGTTGCTGTTGGCGCTCTGTCGAGCTTGCGGGGGCAGCATCGGCTGGCGCAGTATCGACTGGCGCAGCATCGGTATCGACAGGGGCAGCGCCGGCTGGCGCAGCCTGCTCAGGCTCGCCCTCAAGCCTGCCCCCTGCCGAGGCATTACTATCACCTTCCTGCACCGTCTCATCCGACCCCGCATCGGCCGATTCACGCATCTGCTCCTCCGCCTGGTGGTTCAGCACGATGATATCGATCCGGCGATTAGTTGGACTAAAGGGCTCACTGCGATCAAACAACGCCGAGTCGGCATAGCCCACGACCCTGGCCACCTGACTCTCGGGGTAGCCAGCGACCAGCAACGTCCGCCGAGCGGCGTTGGCCCGGTCGGATGACAGCTCCCAATTGCCGTAGCCATTACGCCCACGAAAAGGCTCGGCATCGGTGTGACCGCTGATGCTGATTTTCTTTGGCACCTTGGCGATGGTATCGCTTAAGGTCAGCAGGATCTCTTCAAAATACGGCTGCAACTGAGCACTACCACTGGCGAACATCGGGCGGTTTTCTGCATCCACTATCTGGATGCGCAGACCATCCTGGGTAATCTCGATCAGAATCTGGTCCTTGAAGCGCTGCAACACAGGATCTTCGTCTATCTGGTTCTGCAGCTCCTGAAGCAGCATATCGAGCTCGAGCTGTTCAAGTTTCGCCGCCAGCTCCTTGGCCGACGCCTCATCCACCATGTCTTGATCTTCCGGGTCCTGCTCCTTGCTCAGGGTGCGCTCAGGCGAGACCTGAGGTGAGCCACCCAAATCAATCGGATAGGGACTACCACCCTCAGAAAAACCTATTGGGTCATTAAAATAACCCGAGATATCACGTAATTGCTCCGGCGTTGCCACGGTAACCAGCCACATGACCAGAAAGAACGCCATCATCGCTACGGCGAAATCGGCAAAGGCAATTTTCCAGGCGCCACCGTGATGGCCTGCAGCCTTACGCGTGATGCGCTTGACTATAATCGGCTGATTGTTATCCATGCATCAGCGGCCTTTAACCGACTCTTCCAGCTCCATAAAGCTGGGGCGATGCCCTGGCAGCAGAGACTTACGACCAAACTCCACGGCCAGAGCGGGCGGCAAGCCCTGCGCACTGGCTACCAGCGTCATCTTGATGGCTTCATAGGTGTTGGCTTCTTCGTGAGCGTCATGCTCCATCGCGCTGGAGAAAGGCCCAACAAACCCGTAGGCAGCGAGAATACCCAGAAAAGTACCGACCAGCGCGGTGCCGACCTTCTCGCCAATTTCGGTGTTATCTGCCTCCCCAAGAATACTCATGGTAATAACAATACCCAGTACCGCAGCGACAATACCAAAACCGGGTAAAGCATCAGAAACGCGGGTGGCCGCGTGTGCAGGCTCAAGCAGCTCTTCAGTTAGACTGGATATCTCCACATCGAACAAGGCCTCCAGCTCGTGCGGGGCCATATTGCCGGTCGACATGATGCGCAGGTAGTCGCAAATGAACTCCGTCATCTGCTTGTCTTTGAGAATCGCCGGGTACTTGCTAAAAATCGGGCTTTCCGCAGGCTCTTCAATATCCGCTTCAATCGACATCATGCCTTCGCGTCGACTCTTGTTCAGCACCTCGTAAAGCACCCCCAATACATCGAGGTAATAGGCCTTATTAAACCTATGACCGAACATAATCGCGGGGCCGGCGGCGAGTGTCTTTTTAACCACGGTACCGCTGTTGGCGACCATGAACGCACCGAACGCGGCGCCACCAATAATAATAATTTCAAAGGGATGCCAAAGTGCAGCTATATGACCGCCAGACGCCATAAAGCCACCAAGCACGGAGCCAATGACAACCAGAAAGCCAGCAATTTTCAGCATAAATCAGAGTGCCCCGATGCAGCAGGAGGCATGCCGTAGCATGCAGGAGCGGCAAACAGCCGCTGTTCGAGTTATAGTCGCGTAGACCACAAGTATAAAGCCGCGAGTCTAATGAGCACAGCCCAGCCCACACATACCGGCAATACCGACATTATCGGCAGCCTGCGCCAGAAGCTGAATGCCACCGTGCTACCGATCACGCCAGCGCAGCGCAAGCGACTACTGGATCAGCTTAACAGCGAGATGCTGAGCATGGGCGAACTGACCCAGGAAATTCTCAGTGTACCGGTAGCAGCGCTACATATTTGCCGTGCCGCGGGCGATGCCGCGCGTAATCGAGATATTGACATACTTACGCTGGAACAGGCCTGCGGCCTGCTTGGCACACAGCGCCTTGGCACCCTCCTGGGCAATATACCGGTGCTAGAAGAGGAGCAGCTGCCGAAGGCCTATACCCAACTATTGAGCATAAGCGAACATGCGGTTAGCCAGGCGCAAGGCCTGTTCTCACAGCGCATTGCGCGCTTGTGGCATGAAATGTCGCTGGCAACGCTGCTCTTCCTTTCCCCACTATGGGCATTGGCCTACATCAAGCCGCATATTTTTGACCAGTGGGACGAGCTCAATCGCGGCCTACTGCCTAAGCACTTGAGCAAACGCAAGGTCGCGGAAAATACGGCACTGGGCTTCCTGTTAGTGCAACAAGTCGCCCAGGATTGGTGGCTACCGCCATGGATACTGCAAGGCTATCGCTCACTGAATGCCAGTCGTCGTATCATGGTCAAAGCCCTGCATATTGCGCGAAACGCCAACAACCCGCAGGAGCAGCAAGCGCAACTGGATGCCGATCGCGAACTGTATCGCTGGCTAACCCAGCCTGCCAACAGCCTGTTGATGGCTAGCGGTATTGCCTTGGGATCACACCATAACTGGTACGCCGTCCACACCCTGCGCTGGCAACAACTCAGCGCTCTGTTCCTGGGCTGCAGCGTCGCTCAGGCACAACATACCAGCCATGAAAGCGCCGCCAACAGCGCGCGGGCCCAACACAACAGGAGCCCAGGGCAACCATGGCTACCCGCAATGTCGCTACCCTGGCCAGCGGACTACGCTCCCGCGGTAGAGCCAGCCGCCAAGCCCGCCAGCACGCCGTCGACACCAACACCACCGGCGCCGATACGTCCGGAGCGGTGGCGTCACTTGTGCGTCACACTCAACACGCAACCCAGCCCTTTCACTACGCTGCCGCAGCTATTGGACTGCGCGCTAAAGGCAATGCACGACGGCTTAGGGCTGCAGCAGTGCTGGATCGCCCTATTCAACGGTAAATCGCAACAGCTGGTTGTAGGCGCCGCCTTGGGCTTTGAAGCAGGCCAAACGGCCGTAGGCACCAAACTAGGCAACCCGCGTGGCTCAGCTTGGGGCAACTGGCTTAGCAGTGAGCCGTGCCATCACCTCGACAAAGAACGTTTGTCCAGCCTGGGACCACTGCTCCCGGGCGCACTCAAGGTGATGGCGCCAGATAGCGCTTTCGAGTTAATACCCATGATCCACAAAAACCAGGTATTGGGCCTTATGTTCGCTTGCAACCCCGGAAACCAGCGATTGATGGATCAGCAGCGGCAAAAAGCCCTGATAAAAACCGCGTCCTGCGCTGTCACGGGCTTGCTCAATTTCAAGCAACGCGGCCAGGACGTATCGACCCCTTCCAGGCCTGATCAATAGACCGGCAACAGTAATCCGCTACAATGCGCGCATTGAGCAGCAACCTTGCCATCCCTTTGTCTGCAGAGGCGCCAAATATGACGATGAATACCTTGCCACTTTTGCTGGAGCCGACGGACCTGGAATTACCAAAGGATCAGCGACATTGCCGCCTGGTCGACTTGTGTAGTACCGAGCAATATCAGCAAGGACACATCCCGGGAGCAGTGCACTTAGCACCGACAAGAATCGCCTCACCTGCTCCAGTACCTGGCCTATTACCGACACGGGACGTATTGCAGGGACTGTTCGCCGAATTGGGTCACCATGACCAGCTGCATTACATCGTTTACGACGATGAGGGTGGTGGATGGGCAGGGCGCTTTATCTGGCTATTGGACAGCATAGGACACACGCACTACAGCTATATCAATGGTGGCCTGAAAGCCTGGCAGCAATCTGGGCTTGCGCTGGAGCAGCAAGCAAATCATGCCTCCCCCAGCCAACCGGACATCACGCTCAATAGTGACCATACGGTAGATATACAAAACGTTAAAAACAATCTGCAGAATCCGGATCGGATCATTTGGGATGCAAGATCTGCGCAGGAATACCGCGGCGAGAAAGTGGTTGCGGCCAAAGGCGGGCACATTCCCGGAGCTATCAACTTTGAGTGGACGGCCGGCATGGACCCTGAGCGCGGCCTTCGTCTGCGCGAGGATCTTGCTCAGCACCTGCAGACGTTGGGCATCAGCGCTGACAAGGAAATTGTCACCCATTGCCAAACTCATCACCGTTCCGGCTTCACCTACCTGGCCGCAAAATTGCTCGGCTACCCCAATGTCAAAGCCTACGCAGGGTCGTGGGCTGAATGGGGAAATCATCCAGAAACCCCTATCGAACTCTGAGGACTCTTCATGCCCGCACGCCTATTCATCCTGATGCAGTATCTGCTGCCACACCACTTGCTATCTCGCCTCGCAGGTTGCCTGGCAAACTGCACGTGGCCTTGGGTAAAAAACCCTTTTATCAACTGGTTTGTCGGCCGCTATGAAGTCGATATGAGCCAGGCCGAGGAGGAAAATCCTACGGCGTACAGTAGCTTCAACGATTTCTTCACCCGCGCCCTGAAAGCAGATGCGCGCCCCTTGGACCCAGCTGAAAAGGGTATTCTCTGCCCTGCAGACGGCACTATCAGCCAGCTGGGCAAGATTGAACACGGCCGCATTTTCCAAGCTAAGGGACACAGCTTCAGCGTGACCGAGCTACTCGGCGGCAACCCCGATCATGCCAGCGCTTTTCAGGGTGGCGAGTTCGCTACTGTTTACCTGTCACCACGCGATTATCACCGCGTACATATGCCTTTTTCCGGCACACTGACCGAGATGATTTACGTACCCGGGCGCCTGTTTTCGGTCAATCAAACGACCGCCGAGAATGTACCTGAGCTGTTTGCCCGCAACGAACGCGTCGTCTGCCTGTTTGATACAGAGGCCGGCCCCATGGCAGTGGTCCTCGTTGGCGCCATGATTGTTGCCTCGGTAGAAACCGTATGGGCTGGCCTGGTTGCGCCGCCCAGTCGGCAACTGCGATCTACTGAATATGGTCAGGCCGCGCCGAGCCTGGCCAAGGGTGAAGAAATGGGGCGTTTCAAGCTTGGCTCTACCGCCATTGTACTGTTTGGACCCGAAGCAGCCCATTGGCATGCCGACCTAAAAGCTGGCAGTGCAGTAAGCATGGGGCAACTGATGGGCACCGCTCAACAGTAATCAGGCACGCGAAAAATCAAAAGCAAGGACCTGATCAATACGGCTGGCGCCCAGCGCCAGCATGATCAAGCGGTCCACGCCAAGGGCAACTCCCGCACAGTCTGGCAAGCCTGACTTTAGAGCCGACAATAACGGCTGATCCAAGGGCAAATCGGGATAACCAAGTGCCAGCCGCTGTTGACGGTCCGCCTCAAATCGTCTTGCCTGCTCCTGTGCATCAGTCAATTCAAAGTAGCCGTTGGCCAACTCCATGCCGGCAACAAAGAGCTCGAAGCGCGCCGCGCTCGGCACCCGGTCATCGCCCTCCACGACTTTCGCCAATGCCGCCTGAGAAGCGGGAAAGGCATACACCATAGTCGGTTCCAGCAGCTCGACTTCCACGCAATGTGAGAACAGCAGATTCAACCAGCCATCACGCGACAGCTCGCCACTAAAGCCAGTGCGTTCCAGCGCCACTTGTTGCAACTGCTGATCTGAGCAGCGGTAAATATCCAGCCCAGTATGCTCGGCAAAAATAGCTGAATAGCTAACCCTTCTGGCTGGCTTACAATCGAGCACCTGCATAACCAGATCGTCCACCTCATCCATCAGCCGATGATGATCAAAGCCGGGGCGATACCATTCCAGCATGCTGAACTCAGGGTTGTGCCTGCTGCCCACCTCACCATTTCGATACACCTTGCAAAGCTGCCAGATGGCACCACTACCGGCAGCCAGTAGTCGCTTCATGGGGTATTCCGGAGAGGTGTGCAGATAAAAACGCTGAGCTATGGCAGCCCCTTCCGGCACAAAGTCAGTCGAAAAAGGAAACAGATGCGGATCGCTGACTGCTGCCGCTGACAAGCAGGGGGTATCTACCTCAAGTACATCGCGCTCAGCAAAGAAGCGACGAATCTGATTGATAATAGCGGCGCGCCGATGGAGCGCCTCAAGTGAAGCGCTCGGCCTCCAGTCAACTGTCATGGACACTCTCCAATCAGGCACAAAAAACCGGAGCCAGGCTCCGGTTTCTCGATACAGATAGCAGCTTAGGCGCGGCCAACATACTCGTTAGAACGCGTATCAACCTTGAGCACATCGCCGGTATTAATAAACAGGGGTACTTTTACTACCGCACCCGTCGCCAGCTTGGCTGGCTTGGTGCCGCCACCCGAGGTATCGCCGCGCACACCCGGGTCGGTTTCAACTACTTCCAACTCAACAAAATTGGGCGGAGAAACAGCGATAGGCGCGCCATTGAATAGCGTTACCGTATATACAACCTGCTCTTTCATCCAGTTGCTGCAATCACCAACTGCCTTCTCATCAGCACCATACTGCTCAAAAGAACCATCAGTGGCCATGAAGTGCCAGAACTCACCGTCGGCATAGAGATATTCCATCTCACGATCCATCACGTCAGCACCTTCGAGCGACTCGCCCGACTTGAAGGTACGCTCGTTCACGCGACCCGTCTTCAGGTTACGTACCTTGACGCGGTTAAATGCCTGACCTTTGCCGGGCTTCACGTATTCGTTTTCCAGGATGGAACAAGGATCGCCGTCGAGCATCACCTTAAGACCCGGCTTGAATTCATTGGTAGAATAATTGGCCATACACACATTCCCACTTTCAATTAAACGGATAATCCGACAACGCGCCTTCTGACAACAGATGGAGGCAGCCAGTCGGATACCCTGACACCCTTGCGCGGAAAAACACCAATGATACATGGTTCTTCAGTTCGTGTTGAGTCCGCCAGCTGGCAAAATCTGCTAGCTGGCAGCATTACCGACCCAAGGGTATTGCTCGCACGTCTAAAGCTTGACCCTGGCCTGCTGGCAGGCGCCCTGGCAGCAGGCCGAGAGTTTGCACTGCGCGTCCCTGAGCCGTATCTGCTGCGGATGCAACCAGGCAATCCAAACGACCCGCTATTGCGTCAGGTACTGCCGCTGGGCGAGGAACTGGAAGATCAACCCGGCTATGTAACGGACCCACTGGGCGAACAGCATAGTAATGCGCAACCCGGCATCATCCACAAATATCATGGCCGCCTTTTACTGGTGGTCACTGCTGGCTGTGCGATCAACTGCCGTTATTGTTTTCGCCGCCACTTTCCTTACGCCGAAAACAACCTGAGCACCGCCGAGTGGGAGCAGGCACTGGACTATATTCGCCAGGACTCCTCCATTAATGAGGTAATTTACAGTGGTGGAGATCCGCTGGCCGCCAATGATCGACGCATCGCCTGGCTAACCCGTCAGATCGCGGATATCCCGCATATAAAGCGACTACGGGTGCACACCAGACTGCCAGTCGTCATCCCTCAGCGCGTTACTGACGGACTGATAGAGGCGCTCAGCGCTACGCGATTACCGGTAACCATGGTGCTGCACTGTAACCATGCAAACGAAGTTGATGCGCAGATGCTGGCAGCAACGCAGAAGCTGAAAAGCGCAAACATCACCCTACTCAATCAGGCAGTATTGCTGCGCGGGGTAAACAACCGACTTGAAGACCAGATGGCGCTGAGTGAGGTACTAGGCGACAATGGCGTATTACCTTATTATCTCCACCTTCTTGACCATGTGCGAGGCGCTAGCCACTTTCACTGTAGCGACGCAGAGGCCAAACACCTGGTTGGACAATTACTGACCCGACTGCCGGGCTATCTCGTACCACGCTTAGTCAGAGAGATTGCAGGGGAAGCCGGGAAAGTCCCTATTCACGTAGATCTGATCACTTCCTGAATCAACCAATAATAGTGAAAAAGAGCTCGGTTGAAGCAGTGCCAACGATGCATAAACGATTTAGCGACTTAAAGGCTAAACTGCTACAGTGTCTTCACTAGAAGACTTGAAACTCAAGGCGCCAGGAATGCCAAAGCTCGATGGCTGCTTGGCTTTGGTCAGAACTGCTTGCACTGGATATGACTGTTATGGATAGCACATCGCAAAAACTGAATTTGCGTATTCCCCAGCAAACACTCAGCAGCTTGAGCTTTGCTGAAGGCACGGAAAAGGGGATTAGCCAATGGCTGGCCAATCTGCCGAAAGCCAACATTGGTGAGACAGCACGTCAGTTATATCAAGGGCTCATCGAGCTGAACCAGCTTGAGTTGGCTGCTGATCGGCGTCTGGCCATCCTCGAGCTGATCAGGCCTGAAGTGCACTATGTTTGCACAGCGCTATCCAAATATTACCTTGGCCAGTCCATCGTTCTCGAAGACAAACCGCGTAAGGTCGCCAACCTCTCGCAATCGCTGCAAAACCACCTCGCCAATGGCTACAAGATAGTTGTGGCGCAAGAGCGCAGCATAAAGTCGCGAGATCATGCCAGCCAAATGACGCTAGCGCTACAACGCTCCATTCGCAGCCTATGCGGTCCACTGTTGCGCGCCTTTCAGCTCTACTGTCCCGTGGCAGACGGAGTCTGGCTAGAGCTACACCAGCTATACCAGCTCGCCCGTCGGCGCAAGCTTCACCTGACCGCCGTTCCGGACAAGGAAAGCGCCAGCACAAAACCGCTGAGCATAGAACAAAGCTACATCATTGCGCTGCTGATGGGATCGGCAAGACCGAACCAGATGCGCCAGAGCGCCATGGGGAAGCTGTTTTCGACCCTGGAAGACTGGAGCCGAACCGCACGCATTGTGCAGCCAACTGACGCCAAAGCCCTATTCATCATCAACCCTGATATGGACTGCCCAGCGCGCTACAAATCATTGATTCGTGACGAAAACCTGGACAATAGCCTTGGGTTAGATACCAGCGAGCTGGTGAACAGCATCAAAGACTACATGCTGCAAGGTAACGACTACCGCGGAGATCTGCGCATCCCAGACAATATGGGTGTCGAGCTACTGCAACATGTGAGTCAATCATGGGGCGACTTGGCGGAACGCACCTTCAACCGCATACCGAGCGGAGGCCAGCTCAAGGTCAGCATCGGTATGAGTGCAACGCACTACCGTATCGCCGGCAAAGCCTTTACCCGTTTTGTCGATGCTGAGGAGGATATGGAGACCAACCCCTTCTCCGATGCGGCTCAACGCGAAAAACAGACAGGCTGGGCTACTGCATTTGACGGCGGCTCCCAGTCAGTAGACTGGCACGGCGCTGGTGTAGAGCAGATCGACTATAACGGCACAGGGAGCGGCATTGACGAAGACGAGGAAGCAGAGAACTATCCGATTCACACGCTGCCCATCGTCAATCATAGCCCCGGTGGATTCTGTCTCACCTGGCCTAAAGAAGTGCCAAAACAGCTGCAGGCTGGCGAGTTGCTAGGCATACAAGAGACCAATGACAAAGACTGGACTCTGGCCGTCGTGCGCTGGATTCGCCAAGTACGTGGTGGTGGTACGCAAATGGGGATTGAGCTGGTTGCACCGCATTGCACACCCTGTGCAGCCAAGCTGCTGCGCAAAACCGGGGAGCCCAGTCAGTTCTTGCGCGCCCTGCTGCTGCCCGAAGTTCCAGCCATTGACAGACCGGCAACCATTATCACGCCGCGAATGCCGTTCCAGATCAACAGCAAAATCATCATTCACCGTCCAGGCTACTCTCAACGTGCGCACCTCACTGAGCGCATGACGGCAACCGGCAGCTATAGCCAGTTTGAATATCAGTTAATCGAGAAGACAAAAGATGAGATGTCTCAATCTGAGACTAAAGCCTCATCCTTGACGGTTAGCACTGAGGATGACTTTGACTCGCTTTGGAAGTCTCTGTAGATTTAAACGCCTCATCACCAAGGGCTGCGCATCAGCGCAACCCGCTCTGTGCGGACTACTATGGGCAAAGAAAACCAAGCCATTAAACTTCTTATTCTGGATGACTCGCAGAACAACGCAGAGCGTCTGGTAAGCCTGTTACGTAACGCCGGACACGCGACCCGAGCTCACCGCATCACCTCAGTAGAAGACTTGCAGGAGTCGCTGCAACAAACCTGGGATCTCTGCCTGGCCAGACCCGAAACCAGCTTCATGACAGCACATGAGGCGGCAAGCTTAATTGCTCGTCAGGCTCGCGATATACCTTTTATTCTGCTCGCACCATCACCCAGTACAGAGCTGCGCGTCGAGGCACTGAGGGCCGGTATGCAGGACGCACTCAGTGACGACAGTGATGCACTGCTGACGCTCATAGTCAGCCGCGAGCTTGCCAACCTGGCCGCCCGCAGACAAAGACGCATCGCCGAGCAAAGCCTGCGTGAGGCTGAAAAGCGTTGCCAGCTGCTGCTCGATAGTTCAGTTGATGCCATTGCCTATGTACATGAAGGCATGCATATCTACGCCAACCGCTCGTATATCCAGCTATTTGGCTATGAAGATCCGGATGATCTGGCGGCAGAACCCATGGTTGGCTTGATAGCCAGCGAGGACCAAGGCCGTTTCAAAGATTTTCTACGTAGCTATATACAACAAGGCGGCGAGAATGAGATGCGTCTCAAGGGCTTGGACAGCAGCGGAAAACAGTTCCCGATCTCCCTCAGCTTTTCTCCCGCGAGCTACGATAGCGAGCCCTGTACTCAGGTCGTTATCCGAGCAGAAACCGCCAGCGCCGAGTTTGAAGAAAAGCTCAAGGTCATGGCCAGTAGAGACCTGGTTACCGGTCTGTTTAACCGCTCCTATTTTCAAGATCAACTTGAAGCCGTGCGGGATAACGCAGTGCGGCTGGGCCAGCCAAGCAGCCTGGCTTATATCAGCATTGATGACTTCAATAGCCTGCAGTCTGACATCGGGCTTGGTGGTGCGGACCTGGTGCTAACCGATATTGCTCAGCTGCTGCTTGAACACTTCCCTGAAGGCACGTTGATTGCGCGTTTCAGTGATGATGCCTGCACTGTGCTCATCAACGGCATTGAGCCAGAAGCAGCATTGGAATCCCTGGAAAGTCTGCGGCGCAAGGTCGAGGCGAATCTGTTTGAAGCAGGCGGGCGTACCGTACAAATTACGCTCAGTATCGGTGTCTCCGCCATCAGTGAGACCAGCGCCGATCCGGATGAGGCGATAAACCGAGCGCACCGCCTTGCAGATCAGCTCAATACCGCGGGCGGCAACGCCGTCAAGATATTTAACCCACTGGAAGAGCTTGCGCACCAGGCAAATCGCGGCAATCTGATTGCGCTGATAAAGCACACTCTTGAGACCAATGGCTTCCGGCTGCTATTCCAGCCGGTGATCAGCCTGCGCGGGGATGACGCGGAGAACTATGAGACTTTTCTGCGCCTGTTAAATCATGAAGGCGAAGAAGTGCCGGCAGCAGACTTTCTGCCTGCCGCGCAGGAAGCGGGGTTGGCGGAAGAAATAGACCGTTGGGTAGTGACTCAGGCCACCCGCCTGCTCAGCAGTCATCGCAGCAAGGGGGCCAGTACTCACCTATTGATCAACCTCAGTGGCGCTAGCCTGCAAAATCCGGAAATGGTCGAGTGGATTGCCGGCAAACTGAAAGAGGCTCGGCTACCACCGGACAGTATTATCTTCCAGTTCAACGAAGCTGACGTGAATACCTACCTGAAGCAGGCCAAGGTGCATACCGAAGCATTGCGCGCACTGCACTGCAAGGTATCACTCAGCCACTTTGGCGGTGCACTGCACCCGTACGCCTCGCTTAAACATGTGCACGCCGACTACATAAAGATAGACGGGTCTTTCGCCCGAGATCTATCCGATCCTGCGGCAGTAGAAGCCTTGAAAAACATGGTCTCAACGCTGCACGCGCAGGGCAAACTGACTATCGTACCCTACGTCGACAGTGCGGCCATGATGCCAACGTTGTGGCAAGCAGGGGTCAACTATATTCAGGGCCACTATTTGCAACCGCCGAGCGACAGCATGAGTTACGACTTTTCTGCCGAATAGAGCAGCAACAAGCAGCCCTCGCAATAGAACGAAAACGCCCGGATTAATCCGGGCGTTTTTGCAATCGAGCTCCCACGTTAACCACCTTCACGGTCACGAAAGCCCAACAAGTATAAAATGCCATCCAACCCCAGGGTCGATATAGCCTGCTTGGCGGATTGTTTGACCAAAGGCTTGGCGCGAAACGCGACTCCAAGCCCGGCGATTGACAGCATCGGCAGATCATTGGCACCGTCGCCAACGGCAATCGTTTGCTCAAGACTGATACCTTCCTGCTGAGCCAGTTGGCGCAGTAACTCTGCCTTGCGCTGGCCGTCGACAATAGGCTCCTGCACTTCACCAGTAACCAGGCCATCGACCACAGGCAGCGCATTGGCATAGACATAATCAATGCCCAGCCGCTGCTGTAACTGCTCAGCAAAATAAGTAAATCCACCGGACAAAATAGCGGTTTTATAACCCAGCCGGCGTAACTGTGCGATCAAGGTCTCTGCACCTTCGGTCAGCCGCAAAGACTCGCCTACCTGCTGCAAGGTCGAGATAGGCAAGCCTTTCAATAACGCCATGCGCTCACGAAAGCTCGCTTTAAAATCCAATTCACCGCGCATAGCCCGTTCAGTGATCTCTGCTACGGCATCACCAACACCGGCGGCCTTGGCCAACTCGTCAATGACCTCTGCGTCAATCAGGGTTGAGTCCATGTCAAAAACGACCAGGCGGCGATTACGCCGAAAGATACTATCCTGCTGGAAAGCGATATCGACGCTCAACTCTTGTGCAATAGCGAGGAACTCGGCACGCAGCGCAGCAGGATCAGCTGGCTCGCCGCGCACCGAAAATTCGATACATCCCTTACCCTGGTCGGCAGGTAAGCCTTCAGGAATTCGGCCTGACAGACGATCAATATGATCTATGTTCAAATCATAGCGTGCGGTAATTTCGCTGACTCTGGCGATATGTTCTGCCGTAACGCGGCGTGCCAGCAGCGTAACTATGTGTCTGGGCTTGCCCTGCCCGGTCACCCAGCGCCCGTACTCTTCCGCGCTGACCGGGGTAAACCGCACCTGCTGATCCAGTTCATAGCCACGAAAAAGCACATCCTTCAGCACGTCTGACAACCCTTCTTCGCCCGTCATCTCGACCAGGATTCCAAAGGAAAGCGTATCATGAATAACGGCTTGGCCAATATCCAGGATGTTGACCTCGGCCTTCGCCAGCAGGCCGGTAATAGCCGCCGTCAGACCCGGACGATCCGGGCCGGTAATATTGATCAGGACTATTTCCTTCAAGGTAACCTCTTACGCCAAGCTAAAAACCGTATTCTAACCGGAATTGGCAACGACCTCACAGATGAACCCTTTTTCCATGCCGTGGTAATGGCTATACTCGCGGTTCAAGCCGCCAGCGGCCAGTTCTTGCCCACCCCAAGCCAATTCCGAGTCCTATTTTGAGCCGCTCAAGCCCGCCCCAAGACAATCTATTTCTGCGCAGCTATACACAAATCAGGCAAAGCTGCAGTAAATTCCGCTACGCGGTGCCACTACTGGTACTAATACCGCTGCTTGGAATATTGCTGCTGACACTCTGGTTTGGCAACAACCAGCTCCAGCGTGATATTGGTACCCAGGCAGATCGCGTAGGTGCAGCACTGGCTCGTCAGATCGCGTCAACCGCGGCTGAACCGCTGGCCGCGGGTGACAACCTGAGCCTGAACATTTTGCTCGCTGAGTGGAACCAGAACCCCTTAATCGCTCATGTAAGCCTTTATTCGACAGATAATCGAATTATCGCTGAAGCGGGTAACAAGCCGGCCACCCGCAACCGCGCTCCCGGTCAGGGGCGCTACATGTCAGCTGTTCTGCAACAAGAACAGGTGGCAGGCCAGATTCAGTTGATGTTGGCTGCACAACCATTCCGTCAGCCGGCGACCAACCTGATGCTGCATATAATCTGGAGCTTACTCGCTGTTTCGCTGGTCGCTGGCTTCACAGTCTGGTTATGGACAACGCGGCTGAGACGGGACCTGATCGCTATCGCCCAGTGGGACAGAAGCCCCAGTTATCCTGCACCAGCGAGCGCCCGTCATGATGAGCTGGGTGACTTTGCCCGCACCCTGACGCAACAACGTGGGCTTTATCCAGAGCCAGAGCCAGAGCCGGAAATACCGGTGGTCACAGAAATAGCCGCCGCACCCGCCGTCGACGAGGTTCAAAAAGCCCCCGTGGTCGTTGAAACCGGCGAGGTTGCAGACGCAGCAGCGCCTGAAGAAACAATCCATAGCGAAGCCTCGTTGACTGAAACGCCACCAACAGACACAGCTATTGATTCAGAACACGAGCCAGCCGACAACGACGAAGAGCTGGACGACAACGCCAATCCTCAAGTAGAAGATGAAGATGCTGCGGATACCCCGCTACCACGCCACGCGATGCTAGCGGTACGACTGGGCAATCAGGAAGCACTGCGCCGACTACCTCGTGAACGGTTACTGACGCTACTCGATCGGTATCGTGAGCACGTGCAACGTGCCGCGCAACTCTATGGTGGTCAACAACATACCTTGTTCGACGGCACCAGCGTGTTGATGTTCAGCCCTGGCGCTGAGGATACTCGCGATGAGCTGAATCACGGTCTTTGCTGTGGAGAGCTGTTGCGCGTGCTCGGGCATGATCTGCAGATTGAGATTGCCGATACCGGCATTGCTCTTCACCTTCAGCTCGCGCTGTGCCACGCCCCCGGACTCGATAACATCAGTGACGAAGCATTGAGCGAACATGAACTCTGTCAGCGTACGCTGGATCAACTGCAGCACAGCCGTAATCTTCTGCTGGTAGACGCTGAGCTGGCAGGCGCAGGCACCCTGGCTGATAGCGCTGTAGCACGCCGCCTGGCCAGCCAGAATGGTATTTACTGCATTGAGCGCCTGCTCGAACCCTATCAATCGATGGTAGAGAGCCAATTGAACAAGCTCTACAACCAACGCCAGGGCTGAGGAGCCTAGCCTGACTCAGCGCCAGGCTCCTGCACATGATGGCCTAGAGTCAGTGCAACCTAGTCGCCAGCAACTGGCGACTCAGGAGCAACATTGGAGCGTTCAACCGCGACAGCATCAACCTTCTGGAATCCGCGTGGCAACTTGTTGCCACGACGTCCGCGCTCACCGCAATAGTGCTCAAGATCTGACGACTTGAGGGTCAAGGTGCGCTTGCCAGCCGTCAACACCAGGCAAGCGCCCGGCGGAAGTACGGCCAAGCCGGCAACAAACTCTTCACGCGACTTAACCCGCGCCGATGGTAATGACAAAATCTTGTTACCCTTGCCCTTGGACAGCTGAGGCAGTTCAGACAGGCTGAATACCAGCAAGCGACCCTCATTGGACACCGCTGCCAACTGGCAACTCTTCAGATCTTGCACCCGCTGAGGTCTTAGTACCCGCCCACCCTCAGGCACACTAAGCAGCGCTTTGCCGTTCTTGTTTTTGGCCAGCAAATCAGAGCCCTGAGCAACAAAACCATAACCTGCATCCGACGCCAGCAAGTACAAAGCATCATCCTCAGGCATCAAGACGGTTTCAAAGCTGGCACCTGACGGTGGATTAAAACGCCCGGTCAGCGGTTCGCCCTGCCCTCTGGCAGAAGGCAGGGTGTGCGCTGGCAACGAATAACTGCGGCCACTACTGTCAATAAATACCGCCTGCTGATTAGTGCGGCCGCTAGCCTGGTCAAGGAAGGCGTCGCCAGCCTTGTAGCTCAAACCGGCGCCATCGACGTCATGCCCTTTGGCACAGCGTACCCAGCCTTTTTCCGACAGTACAACAGTGACGGGCTCAGAGGGCACCAACTCGGTTTCCGACAAGGCGCGTGCTTCCTTGCGCTCAACCAAGGGTGAGCGACGGTCATCACCGTAGGTTTCGGCATCGGCAATCAACTCATCACGAACCTTGTTACGCAACAAACGCTCGCTGCCCAGAATTTTCTCCAGACCATCACGCTCGGCGGCTAATGCATCCTGTTCACCGCGAATCTTCATCTCTTCCAGCCGCGCCAATTGACGCAGGCGGGTATCAAGAATGTAATCGGCTTGCAGATCGCTGAGCTCAAAGCGTGCAATCAGCTCAGCTTTAGGCTGCTCTTCGGTGCGAATGATATGGATAACTTCATCCAGATTAAGGAAGGCAACCAACAAACCTTCCAACAGATGCAAACGAGCCAGTATCTTGTCCAGTCGGTATTGCAGGCGACGGCGCACAGTGGCAACGCGAAAGCCCAGCCACTCTGTGAGCATGGTCCACAGATCCTTCACCGCTGGTCTGCCATCGGTGCCTATCACGTTCATATTGACGCGATAACTGTGCTCCAGATCCGTAGTCGCAAACAGGTGCTGCATCAACTCGTCCAAATCGATCCGGTTTGAGCGCGGCACTATAACAATGCGGGTTGGGTTCTCGTGATCGGATTCGTCACGCAGATCAGCCACCATGGGTAGCTTTTTATTCTGCATCTGGCCAGCAATTTGCTCCAACACCTTGGCACCGGACACCTGATGCGGCAGCGCAGTGATCACTATCTCGCCATCTTCGCGGTTCCAGACAGCGCGAGTGCGCACCGACCCCCGACCTGTGGCATAGATTTTCAGCAGCTCGTTGCGCGGCGTAATGATCTCCGCTTCGGTTGGGAAATCCGGCCCCTGGATATGCTCCAGAATCTCGTCCAGCCCCGCGCCCGGGTCATCCAACAAACGAACACAGGCGGCCGCCACTTCACGCAGGTTATGCGGCGGCACATCGGTCGCCATACCCACAGCGATACCCGTGGTGCCGTTGAGCAGCAGGTTCGGCAAGCGGGCCGGTAGCACCATGGGTTCATCCATAGTGCCGTCAAAGTTAGGCTGCCAGTCGACCGTGCCCTGCCCCAGCTCGGTCAGCAGCGTTTCACTGTAGCGCGCCAGTCGCGCCTCGGTATAACGCATGGCGGCAAAGGATTTAGGATCATCTGGTGCACCCCAGTTACCCTGCCCGTCGACCAGTGGGTAACGGTAGGAAAAAGGCTGCGCCATCAATACCATAGCTTCGTAGCAGGCCGAATCACCGTGCGGATGATACTTACCGAGAACGTCACCGACGGTACGCGCCGACTTTTTGTGCTTTGAGGTGGCCGAGAGGCCCAGCTCACTCATCGCATAGATAATGCGGCGCTGCACCGGCTTGAGACCATCACCAATATGCGGCAGCGCTCGATCCATGATGACGTACATGGAGTAGTTGAGATAAGCCTCTTCAGTAAAAGACGCCAGCGTACGACGCTCTACTCCCTCGAGACTCAGATCCAGGCCATCACTCATACACAATCTCCGTTATGGCTTGCCGTGCTGATGCCGGCCGCCGCACTACTTGTTCACTGATACTGTCGCAGCAGCAATTCACCGCCGCGCGAGCTGAAATCCAATTGCCGCAGCGCACTCATGCCCAGCAACACCTCTTCGCCACCCATACCCGGCACGATCCCCGCTTCCACGTCGTGCAGCACGATGTCACCAATGCGCAGCCTGTCTAGCCGGGTGCTAAAACCCGGCGCAGTACCATTAGCGGTTTCTACCATAAATCTCCGCCCTTGCTTTAGCCCCATCTGCTCGGCAAGTTCAGCCGGGACCGCCACAAAGGAAGCGCCGGTATCAACCAAAAAGGTCACGCCATGCTGGTTGATCTGGCCATCGACCAGAAAATGCCCTTGGCGATTTGGCTCAAGCAGCACCTCCACGGCATTATCCAAGTGAACCGAGTCAGGCTTTTGATTGGGATTTTGCTGACGCTCCTCTACCCCGCTAAACCAGTAGGCAGCCAGCAACAAACCGGCTGCCCAGGCGAGTATCAACATACCTGTGCCTAACCGACGTTGACTGGGGGGCGGGGCGTCAGTCACGTTTGGTTTCCTCCTGCCAGTCGCTCGGTAGTTCAAATTGAAAAATCCACGGTCGGCTATCACCATCCGGTCGCACGCGATCGTTGTTATCCAGACCAATCATGATGCCGTCTTCATTGATCAATAGTGCTTCGGCCAAGCCAAAGGGGGCGTCAGGGTAGAAGTAAGGTTCCGCCAATACCGTCTGAGCAAAAGACCAGCAACGCTCGCGCTTGCCCGAAACCGAACTACGCCGACAGACCTGATGCGCATTGCGCTCCAGTGTCCATAACTTACCCTGCCATAACACCAGATCAGAGAAGTCGGCGGGCAACACTTCTTTATTCAACACGCCCGGCGCAAAAGTGTCTGTAGGCAGGAATCGACGCTCAGCCAGCAGAACACAGCCCGCCAGTGGGCAGCGCCATTGGTCATCCTGACGTTGCAACTTCAGCAAACCGCGCCCTTGGCGCTCTGCTGCCAACCAGAGTGTTTCCGCTTCGGCGTCAATAGCCACGCCCTCAGCCAGGGCATTGACCTGTTGCCATAAGCCTCGGCTCTCTCCCTCGCTGTAGACCGCAGGGTCAAGATCCAGCCACTGGCCTTTGACCGCGGTTTCGCCTGCTGGCGGCAGCTTCAGCACACCCAACTGACTTTCACTAACCAGATAACGATTGGCCTGCGCATCGCAAGCCAGGCCTTCAAAATCCAGCGCGCGACCGCTCAATCCCCGCAGCCAGGCGCCAGCCAGCAGCTGCACAGGCAACATGCTGGGCGAGTCCTTGGGTAATTCAAAGTGTTCAGCGCTGGCTTGCCAGCTAGCACCAATGGTCTGCAATACAAACAGAGTTTGATCTTCACGGTCTGACAACGCCAACAACTGACTACCACAATACTGCAGCGCCGAAAGATTACCGCGCTCCATGCCATCAACCGGCAGCGCCTGCACCAGAGCCAGCTCAGGCGCTCTTTCAAAGGCATTGACGGGTAGCGCAACAAACAACAAAGAGGCCAGCGCAAGCTGTCTGACAAACTGGCTCAAAGCAGCACCTCGGCCAGGTTACCCTTGCTTTCCAGCCATATTTTGCGGTCACCAGACCGCTTTTTCGCCAGCAGCATATCCATCAGTTGCTCCGTGTCCTGCGTATCGTCCACGGTCAGTTGCACCAGACGGCGGGTATCCGGTGCCATGGTTGTTTCACGTAACTGCAGCGGGTTCATCTCACCGAGACCCTTGAAGCGAGTGACCTGAATCTTGCCACGCTTACCCTCGGCTTCTATACGATCAAGGATGCCCTGTTTTTCCGCATCATCCAGCGCGTAATAAATGTCTTTGCCGATATCCACGCGATACAAGGGCGGCATGGCGACAAAAACGTGACCAGCCTCTACCAGTGGGCGGAAGTGACGTACAAACAAGGCGCACAGCAGCGTCGCAATGTGCAAACCGTCCGAGTCGGCATCAGCGAGGATACAAATCTTGCCATAGCGCAGCTGCTCAAGACTGCCAACACCCGGATCGACACCAATGGCCACGGCAATATCGTGAACCTCCTGCGAGCCCAGAACCTCGCTCGATTCCACTTCCCAGGTGTTAAGGATTTTGCCGCGCAACGGCATGATGGCTTGAAATTCTTTGTTGCGCGCCTGCTTGGCGCTACCCCCTGCGGAGTCACCCTCTACCAGAAACAGCTCTGAACGGCGCGTATCCTGCCCCACACAATCAGCCAGCTTACCCGGCAACGCAGGCCCCTGAGTAATACGCTTGCGCTCAATTTTCTTGCCGGCCTTGAGACGACGACCAGCGTGACTAATCGCCAGTTCAGCCAGTTGCAAGCCGATATCAGCATGCTGATTGAGCCAAAGGCTGAAGGCATCCTTGACCACACCCGAGACAAACGCAGCCGACTCACGCGAGGACAGGCGCTCTTTCGTCTGCCCGGAAAACTGCGCTTCGGCCATTTTCAGCGACAAGACATAGCTGACCCGTTCCCAAATATCCTCAGGAGCCAGCTTGACGCCGCGTGGCAGCAGATTGCGAAACTCGCAGAACTCGCGAATAGCCTCCAACAGGCCGGCGCGCAGACCGTTGACGTGAGTGCCGCCTTGCGCTGTTGGGATCAGGTTAACGTAGCTTTCCTGCACCAGTTCGCCGCCTTCCGGCAGCCAGAAAACAGCCCAATCGACTGCCTCCTTGCTCGACGAAAGGCTACCGGTAAAGGGCTCATCTGGTAGTTTTGGCCATTCGGCACAGGAATCTATCAGGTAATCACGCAGACCATCTTCGTAATACCAGCTGTTGCTTTCACCATTCTGGCGGTCTTCAAACTCAACCTTCAAGCCAGGACAGAGTACTGCTTTCGCCTTCAACAGATGCTTGAGTCGAGCGATGCTGAACTTGGCTGAGTCGAAATAGCTCGCGTCGGGCCAGAATTTGACAGTGGTTCCCGTGTTGCGTTTGCCTACGGTGCCAACCACCTCCAGCTCTTGCACTTTTTCGCCGCTTTCAAACGCCATGGCGTATTCCTGGCCATCACGCTTGACGCGCACATCGACCCGCAGCGAGAGCGCGTTAACGACCGAAATACCGACCCCGTGCAAGCCACCGGAGAACTGATAATTTTTGTTCGAGAACTTACCCCCCGCATGCAAACGGGTAAAGATGAGTTCGACCCCCGACACACCCTCTTCCGGGTGAATATCCACTGGCATACCCCGACCATCGTCGCTGACCTCGAGCGCATTGTCCGGATGCAAAACGACGGTAATGGTACGGGCATGCCCGGCCAGAGCCTCATCGACACTGTTATCAATTACCTCTTGGGCAAGATGGTTCGGGCGAGTGGTGTCGGTGTACATACCGGGACGACGACGTACCGGGTCCAGGCCGCTGAGTACTTCCAGCGCATCAGCGTTGTAGGTCGATTGAGACATGATCTGAGCGGTTTTCCTTATTATTCATGGGCTGCCGGTAGTGCTCCAGCCGCGCTGAATGCCGTGCGAAACAGGGAATCTGCGACACATAGTATCCGTCTGGCACCACCACTGCCAATGGCCCGGTCCATTGATGCAAACAGGGGCCAAAACAGGCAGCAGATGGAAGGGGGGTACCAGCGAAAACCCGGTCGTGGTGCGGAGTTCAATAAACTCAGTAACCGGTCGCGCCAGGATCGGGAAGATAGCTGCCGGGAGGCAGTCGTGACACCTCGGTTTCGATTCGACCATCATCGTACAAGCGAAGCCAGCGGTAACCGGGCGCCAGGGTATCAGTGGCAAAATCCTCGCTATCGGTAGCAAACTGCACACAGGTAGAGGGCGTAGCCATCAGCCGCACTCCACTACGCTCCCCATCGAATGCTTGATGTACATGCCCCCAGAGCACCGCTTTGACCGCTGACTGGCCCGCTAGACGAGCAAAAAAAGTGTCCGCATTGCGCAAACCAATAGGCTGCATCCAGCTACAGCCGATGTCGACCGGATGGTGATGCAGACAGACCAGCAGATGACGATCGCCGGCGGTTGCCAAGGCATCATCAAAGCGCTGCAACTGGCTATCAGCCAGGTATCCGGCAACCGATCCGGACACACTCGAGTCCAGCAGCACGATACGCCAGCTGCCGATATCTACCCAATCCTGGCTCATACCGGAGGCAGCACCCAGACGCTGCATCATGGCGGCGTCATCGTGGTTGCCCGGTATCCAGTGACATGGCGCAGGCAGCTGCAAGCTGGCCTCGATAAAACGCCGATAGGCGAGCTCACTGGCATCTTGGGCTATATCGCCGGTAGCCAGGACCAGATCCATACGGGCAATCTCCGACAGCACGAGATCAACCACAGAGTTCAAACTATCAAGCGTATCAAGGCCCAGCAGATCGTCGCTGTCTGCCGCGAAAAGATGGCTGTCGGTCAACTGAACTATGCAGACATAATCCGTTCCCGCCAATTCCGCTAACGACATGGAAGCACTACTCCTGATTTTCTTCCCAGTTTCAATCATGCAGTCTGCCGCGCAGAGATTCCAGCACTTGGCTACCCCTCAATGCACAAAAGTGAACGACTGCGCACTTTGTCCATGTCGCTGGCAATAACCCAACCACTCGCCGAGAAACTGATTTAACTGATATTTTTCATCGGGTTGCAGCATCTGTTCATTCGGATAAGGATAGACCCCTCGAAAACGACGGCTGTTGTAGGCAGCTACCACTTCGGCCATCCCCGCATCGTGATACAGACGTACCTCCATACTCGGGGGGGTTACCCAATCGTGCTGCCGCTCATGTGACAACAGCAGTGTTGTGGTGTAACGACAGCGTTCCAACACCCGCATATGAAGTGCTTGCTGACTACCGTCCCCGGCATCAAGCGCGATGCGATGATCATCCTGCTCAGCCATCGCTGGCATTAACTTGAGCAATCGCCAGTAATTGGTCTCACACAAAGCCTGTAAGCCAATCAGGTCAACACGGTAGCGGGGTTTGCGCAGGGCGTTCATGGACGAGGCCCCAGGTTGTCACGTACCTGTGCAAGATTCATCTCCAGCCATTGCAAGGCGATAATAGTAGCGGCATTGTCGATCCTGCCGTCCGCAAGCGCCTGCATGGCGTCGGATCGTGACCAGAGACTAACGCGAATATCTTCGCCTTCCTCCTCCAGACCATGAATCCCACCTGCACCGCGGCTGTCGACTCTCGCTAGATAAAGGTGTACCTGCTCATCGCTCCCCCCGGGGGAAGGGAAATAGCGGCAGATAGGGGTCAAATCGAGCAGCGCAAGGCCAGCTTCTTCTTCAGCTTCACGATGCGCTACCTGTTCGGGCGCTTCATCCTTGTCAATAAGGCCAGCAACCAGTTCCAGCATCCAGGGTCGTTCGCTCTTGTCGATAGCGCCCACCCGTACCTGCTCAATCAGTACCAACTGATCCAGCCATGGGTCATAGGGCAGCACACAAACGGCGTCGTGGCGCACAAATAGCTCGCGCCGCAGCGAAGGGCCCCAGCCACCATTAAACAAACGATGGCGCAGGGTCAGCACATCTAGCCGATAAAAGCCCTTGAAACCGGTCTGCCGATCCAGCACTTCGACATCGGCACGGGTAAAGTCGGTCACGTTGCCCCCAAGGGTTGTGGTCAGCGCCTGGCCGACACACAACATGCGTAAACAAAAGAAATCTTGTCGCTGTCGGCCGGGCAAAGACCGCCCTGACCTGCAAACAAGCCTCTAAACTCGCATACCTGCGGGGGTAACGGCAAGCTTTCGCCGCCCGCTTTTAGTTGGGCAGCGAAGGCATCAGACTTTCTGGTAAAGCTGTGAACCGGTTGAGCGGAACTCCTGCGACTTTGCCTGCATGCCCTCTTCAACCGCTAGGTCAACTGCTTCAATGCGCTGCGCCGCCGCGTAGTCGCGTACTTCCTGGGTGATTTTCATGGAGCAGAACTTAGGGCCACACATGGAGCAAAAGTGCGCCACCTTAGCCGAGTCCTTGGGCAGCGTTTCATCATGAAAGGCACGTGCGGTATCGGGATCAAGGCCGAGGTTAAACTGATCGTCCCAGCGGAATTCGAAGCGTGCCTTGCTCAAGGCGTTGTCACGAATCTGCGCCCCCGGATGCCCTTTAGCCAAGTCGGCTGCGTGTGCAGCGATTTTATAGGTAATGATGCCGGTCTTTACGTCATCCCGATTGGGTAGCCCCAAATGCTCTTTGGGCGTGACATAACAGAGCATCGCGCAACCAAACCAGCCGATCATCGCCGCGCCAATACCGGACGTAATATGGTCGTAACCGGGAGCGATGTCGGTGGTCAGCGGCCCCAGCGTATAAAAAGGTGCTTCATCGCAGCACTCCAGTTGCTTGTCCATATTTTCCTTGATGAGCTGCATAGGCACATGCCCTGGACCTTCGATCATGCATTGCACGTCATGCTTCCAGGCGATTTTGGTCAACTCACCAAGGGTTTCCAGCTCACCGAATTGCGCTGCATCGTTGGCGTCGGCGATCGAACCGGGACGCAGGCCATCACCCAGCGAAAAGGACACATCATAGGCCTTCATGATCTCGCAGATATCGTCGAAGTGGGTATAAAGGAAGTTTTCCTGATGATGTGCCAGGCACCATTTGGCCATAATGGAGCCGCCACGCGACACTATTCCGGTCACCCTTTTAGCCGTCATCGGCACATAACGCAGCAGCACTCCAGCATGAATGGTGAAGTAGTCCACGCCTTGCTCGGCTTGCTCAATCAAGGTATCGCGAAAAATTTCCCACGTCAGGTTCTCGGCGATTCCATCTACTTTCTCCAGCGCCTGATAGATGGGGACCGTACCGATGGGCACCGGGGAGTTGCGGATGATCCACTCACGGGTCTCGTGAATATTTTTACCCGTGGACAAATCCATCACCGTATCCGAGCCCCAGCGAATACCCCAGGTCATCTTCTCCACCTCTTCTTCGATGGAGGAGCCTAGTGCCGAGTTGCCGATATTACCGTTGATCTTCACCAGAAAATTACGGCCGATGATCATCGGCTCCAGTTCAGTGTGGTTGATATTGGCAGGAATAATGGCGCGTCCACGCGCCACCTCATCGCGCACAAACTCGGGCGTTATCTCCTTGGGCACGGCGGCACCAAACCCGTGGCCTGGATGCTGATCGGCCAGCAGACCATCGGCACGAGCCTGCGCCAACTTCATATTCTCGCGGATGGCGATGTATTCCATCTCGGGTGTGATAATACCCTTGCGCGCATAGTGCATCTGGCTAACGTTGCGTCCTGCCAGCGCGCGGCGCGGGGTGCGCACATGGGCAAAACGCATGTGATCCAATGCTGGATTGGACAGACGGGCACTGCCGAACTCGGAACTCAGACTTGGTAGCACTTCGGTGTCGCCGCGGGCATCAATCCAGGCGCCGCGCACGTCCGCCAGTCCTGCGCGCAAATCAATCTGTACCCTTGGATCGGTGTAGGGGCCGGAAGTGTCATACACCAGCACCGGCGCGTTTGGCTCAACACCCTTATCAGTCTGGGTATCAGCCAGGCTGATTTCGCGCATCGGTACGCGGATGTCGGGGCGCGAGCCTTGAACGTAAATCTTGCGCGAGTTGGGAAAAGGCTGGGTGGCCGCGCTATCGGAGCCAGAGGTGGCGATAGCGGTATCAGAAGGCTTACTGCTCATGGTTATGCTCCACTGCGTTGATATGTGCAGGGAACCGAAAAGGCGTGCGCGCCCGTCCGCATTAACGGCAGAACGGTAGGCACATATCTCGATTCCTACGCCGGTACTAACCGGTTCAGGTTCAACGGGTATCATCTCAGCTGCCACAATGGCGGCAGCACCCCGTCAAGATTTGTCCACAGTCTAGAAGCTTGTCAGCACGCCTTCAAGCCACACCCTCCAGTATTTTCGGAATCAGCCAAAACTCATCTAACAGGTTAAAAAAAGCGCCAAGTCGGCCAGTTAGTGCAGTAAAAACACTTTGTTCCCAAAGGCTACCAATGCATTGCTTGACCGTGGGGCACCAGCTCTTTAGCCTTGGTTGACAATTCCAACCATGCGAAGGATTCATGCATGCTGCGCCCCTTGTTTGCCGCCTTGTTGCTCGCTGGCGTATCCGGCCATGTTGCCGCCAATACAGACCTCATGACCATCTATCAGGAGGCGCTGCTAAATAGCGCCGATCTGGCCGCCGCACAGGCTGATACCAGGGCCCGTCAGGAGGCCCTGCCACAGGCGCGATCTCAGCTACTACCCAATATCGGTATCGGCGCAGGCGCGTCGCGAGAAGATATTGATATCGATGGCGTCGGCGGCGATAGATATAACACTCACTACTATCAGGCCAGCCTGACGCAGCCCCTGTTTCGCGCCAACCGCTGGTTCGACTATCAGTCCGCGAAGTCCCTGAGTCAGCAGGCAGAACTAGAGTTTTCTGCGACCCAGCAAAATCTCATACTGGAAGTCTCCCAAGCCTACTTCAACGTATTACGTGCGTCCGACAACCTCGCGACTGCCAAGGCTGAAGAGGATGCCTTCGAGCGGCAAATGCAGCAGGCACAGGAGCGCTTTGATGTAGGTCTGTCGGCGCGCACCGACGTACTCGAAGCGCGGGCAGGATACGATACTGCGCGGGCAGCACGACTGACCGCGAAGACCAATCTCGATGTCAGCTATCAGGCACTGACGCGGCTGACCAACCAGGACTACGACAGCCTGTATGGCATCAGCCATGAGCTGCCGGTATTGCCGCCCTCACCTGCAAACCTGCAGCAATGGGTCGAGACCGCATCGACACAGAATCTCAACCTGCTGGCATCACGTTATGCCATTGATAGTGCTGAGGATGGTCTGCGTAGCAGCAAGGCTGGTTATGCACCGGTAGTCGATGCCTTCGTGCGTTACAACGACACCAATGGCGGCGCTGAAATCGCCCGTGCGGGCCAGTCGGCGAATGACACGGCGCTGACCAGCTTTGGCGTAGAACTGACGATGCCGTTATTTACCGGTGGCCTGACCACCTCGCAGGTGCGCGAGTCGACCTACCGCCTGACTCAGGCTGAACAATTGAGCGAGGCCCAGAAACGCCGCGTGGTAGAAAGCACCCGCAACCTTTACCGTACCGTCACCTCCAGCGTTGATGAAATCGACGCCCGACGCCAAGCCATTGTCTCTGCCAAGGCCGCACTGGACGCGACGCAGACAGGATACGAAGTCGGTACCCGCAACGTCGTCGACGTACTGGAGTCCCAGCGTAATCTGTTCCGTACCGTGCGTGACTACAATACCTCGCGTTACAACTACATCATCGACAATTTGAGCCTCAAGCAATCTGCTGGCACCCTAAGCCCGCAGGATCTTGAAGAGCTGTCGAAGTGGCTAATTGCGGACTACGATCCCGACCGCGATTTTATCCCCGAACCAACCGAAGAAGAAATCGAGCGGATGTCCATGGGGCGTCAGACACCTAGTCGGTCAACTGATAACAGCAGCACAGGCTCCACCTTCTGAACCTAAAGCAACACAGTATCCAACAAAAAAGGCGCCGTTATGAGGGCGCCTTTTTTGTTGGATACTTCTAACGCCGCCGTTTAGAGTCGTTGCTCAATCCCCTGCAGCAACAGCTCAAGCGCACCCTGGTTTGCCGCAACCACAGCCAGACCCGCATCGCCCGCCTGCTTTCGCGCTTTAGAGTCCTGCAGCAACGTCAGCAAGGCTTCTGAGATGCCCTGCGAATCATTAACCAATTGCAGCGCACCAGCGCCCTGTAGCAGGTCATTTATTTCGGTGAAATTAAAGCGGTGCGGGCCAGACAATACCGGCAAACCCAGTGCTGCGGGCTCCAGATAATTATGCCCGCCATTGGGCACTAGAGAACCGCCAACAAAGGCGACATCGGCACAGGCATAAAGCATGACCAGCTCCCCCATGGTGTCGCCGAGCAATACCTGATCCGTTGGCGCCGGCGAACCGCCCTGACTACGCCGAACCTGCAACAGGCCTGCGTCCGAAACCTGGCGAGCAACGCTGTCGAAGCGCTCAGGATGGCGCGGCACCAGTATCAAAAGCGCATCTGGCAACGTCTGCAAAAGCACTTGGTGAGCGCGCAGAACCTGTTCGTCTTCCCCTGCATGGGTACTGGCGGCAATCCAGACAGGACGCTCGCCCCAGTTTTTGCGCAGCGCATGTGCCTGAGCCAGCAATGCGGCGGACGGACGAAAATCGAACTTGATGCTACCCGTAACCATCATCGCCGACTTATCTACCCCCAGCGATGAGAAACGCAATGCCTCTGCCTGGCTCTGGACGGCAACCCAGTCGAGCGCGGCAAACATCGGTTTTACCAGCCAGCTAACCCGCTGATACCCCCTCGCCGAGCGCTCCGACAGTCGCGCGTTGGCCAACACCAGGGGTACCTGGGCTCGCTCGCACTCGGCAACCAGATTAGGCCACAACTCAGTTTCCATAATAATACCGACGCGTGGCTTCAGTTTGCGCAACAACCGACGCTGCAGCCAGGGCAAGTCATAGGGCAGATAAGCATGCCCCACCTGCCCACCAAAGAGTTTGCGAATCTGCTCTGAACCGGTCGGCGTCATACACGTAATGGTGATAGGCAGATCGGGATGACGCTGCATCAATTCGCGCACCATAGGTGCCGCCGCAATACTCTCCCCCACCGAAACGGCATGCACCCATATACCGCCCTGGCGCACATCACCGCCTAAAGCAAACCGCTCGGACCAGCGTCTGGCGTACGCTGGCGCCCGCCAAGCCCGATAAATCAGACGCAGCAGTATCAGCGGGATGCAAAGGGTAAAAAAGATACTGTAAAGGGTACGGGTCATGGCTTCTTCCTGTGATCAAGCGCGACATAGAGTAGCAGATGTGACCCGCGGGCCCGGCAGTGTCTATACTAGTGCTTTGCCGCGCCGGGCCGAATCCGCCAAACATTTATTGTCAGGCGCTTTTGTCGGCCCGCCAGCCTTCTTGACTAAAGCACCGGGAGCTCATGAGTACAACCCTTGAAACCGATATTTGCATCCTCGGCGGCGGTATCGCCGGGCTATGGCTAAACGCGCGTCTACGCCAACTAGGCTACAGCACACTGCTGGTTGAACGGGGCGCGTTGGGCGGTGGCCAGAGCGTTAAATCCCAGGGCATCATCCATGGCGGCACCAAGTACGCTCTGAATGGAAAACTCAGCAGCGCAGCCGAAGCAATCGCCGGCATGCCTGAGCGCTGGCGAGCGAGCCTGCAGGGAACCGGCGAGCTGGATCTGCAGGGCGTACGCGTGCTCTCCGAGCACCATTATCTCTGGTCGCCGGGCAGCCTCATCAGCAACCTTGCCGGTTTTTTCGCCAGCAAGGCGCTGCGTGGCCGCGTCGAGCAGGTCAAGGGCAAGCAACTGCCCAAGGTATTTTCCAACGCAGCCTTCAAAGGCAAGGTTTACCAGTTGGCTGAGCTGGTCATTGACGTGCCGACCGCCATTCAGCGTCTTGCCGATCTAGCGGGTGACAGTCTGATAGCCGATAGCGCGCCGCATCTGCAGCGTGCCAGCGACGGCAGTATCGAAGGCGTGCGTCTGCAGCATCAGACAATCAAAGCTCAACGCTATGTGCTCAGTGCCGGAGAAGGGACTGAAGGCCTGCTAAACGACTGGCAACACCCAGAACCTGTGATGCAACGCAGACCGTTGCAAATGGTGCTGGTAAAAGGTCCAGACCTACCACCGCTGTATGCGCACTGCCTGGGCAGCAGCCCAAAGCCACGCATGACCGTCACTACGCACCCGTGTGCAGACGGGCAATGGTGTTGGTACCTTGGTGGCGAGCTGGCCGAACAAGGCGCTGGCCAGACGCCAGATGACCTGATCAACAAGGCCAAGCGCGAGCTGCGTGAGCTATTGCCTTGGGTATCGCTGGAAGGCACTCGCTGGACCACACTGCCGGTCAATCGCGCAGAGCCAGCGCAAAGCGGGCTGGTGCGCCCGGACACGGCCTTCGTGCAGCCCGTGGCAAATGCACTGGTCAGCTGGCCGACGAAGCTTGCCTTGGCGCCGAACCTTGCAGATCAGGTCATCGCACAGCTTGCAGCGCAACAGATCAAGCCTGAAAAGCCCGCAGCGGTCACTAGCGAGCTACCCAAACCAAAAGTATCGGCACCGGTGTGGGATATCTGCTTCCCATGAGTCTGCACAAGCATTACCGCACCCTGGGCAGTACCGGGATGAGTCTCTCACCGCTAGGGTTAGGCACCGTCAAGTTTGGCCGGAATCAGGGGGTGAAATATCCTAGTCATTTCGATCTACCCTCTGATCAGCAAATACGCAACCTGCTGGCACAAGCACAGGACTTGGGCATCAACTTGCTGGATACCGCGCCAGCCTACGGCATCAGCGAGGAGCGCCTCGGTCCGCTGCTGGCGGGTCAGCGAGCGGACTGGCTGATCTGCACTAAAGTGGGCGAAGAGTTCAGCAACGGCGAGTCCAGCTTTGACTTCAGCGCGCAGCATACCAAGCGCTCTGTTGAGCGCTCTCTGCAGCGGCTAGGTACGGACTATCTTGACCTGGTTCTGGTGCACTCCGATGGCAATGACCTGCAAGTTCTGGATGGTGAAGTCTATCCCACGCTGCAGCAGCTCAAACAACAAGGTCTCATCCGTGCGTTTGGTCTGTCCGGCAAGACCATTGAGGGCGGTATCCGGGCACTGGAGTTGGGTGATTGCGCCATGGTCACCTACAACCTGAATGAGCAAGCAGAGCGCCCGGTACTGGACTTTGCCCTGTCACACAACAAGGGCATTCTGATCAAAAAGGCGCTAGCTAGCGGCCATCTCTGCGTTGCGGGTGAAGATCCCGTGCGCAAGGGCCTGGAGTTAGTACTCGGCCATGATGCAGTTACCAGCGCCATCATCGGCACCATCACCCCGGCGCATCTGTCACAGAATGTGCAGGCTGCACTGGCTGTACTTGGCTCACAGGAGTAACGCATGACCTTAATCGTTGCCCGCAAGAACCCGGTGATATTCAAAACCCAGGCTATTCACATACAGGCCAGCAAAGAAGTGCTGCGTTACGCGCCTACCGGGAATCCCCTGAGCTTTTTTGAGATGCAGGAACGCAGGCAACCAATAACCGTGCAGAACCCAGAGCACTTTGAGCTGACAGTGGCCAACCTGGGGGTTTCTGTCGATATTCAGATGGAATGGCAAGGGCGGCAATTTCAGCTATTAGTGCGACAAGACCGGCCTGACCGCGGCGATAACGTACTCAAACTACTGTCAGGCTACGTGCCCGCGCATGAGTTACGCGTGCCTCTACTGACGGCCATGACCGAAATAGCTGAAGAGTTGTTGGTAGAAACCGAGTCGGGTTGGCTACAAGGCCGCTATCAGGATACCTGGCTGCCCACGCCTTACGCCGACAGCCTGGCGTTGGACGAGGAGCAGGTATTTCGCCTCAGTTCACTCGGTGGTTCCAGTCGTCCCGTACTGTGCCGTGAGCTCAACCTGTTGGAGCGTCCGCGAGCCTACGTGCACCTCCCCAGCAACTCGCTGCAGCTGGTCTACCAGATGCGCCTGGCACTGCCGCAGTCGGCCAAACGACTGTCGCTGCTGCATACCGATGAGTTTCTTGATGAAGACAGTGGCGAGCTGGTCGCGCAAATGGACTACGAACGCCCAGAGCTGTTTCTGGCCGAACACCGGGACGGCAAGGCAACAGGCAAACTGTTCATTCTGTTACGCGGAAAGTTAATCGAGCAGGACAGTCAAGAAATGCTACTGAGTGAGGCCTTTGCACCTCAGCACGGATGGATAGTGAACGCCCAGAATTGCAGCTGGCAGGAGGGTCTCGGCGAGCGCTGACCCCCTCCCCCAGGCATATTCAGTGCTGATCACGCTCGCGGATTTTTTCCACTATTGCTGTCGTTGAGCAGCTGTCGACAAAGTTAAGCACCTTAACTTCCCCGCCGTATGCCTGAACAATAGGCGCACCCACGACCTGACCCACACTATAGTCGCCGCCCTTCACCAGCACATCCGGCTTGACCTGCTCCAGCAAACGCTCTGGTGTATCTTCCGCAAAACTGATAACCCAGTCGACAGCGCCCAAGCCAGCCAACACCGTCATACGTCGCTCGACGCTATTGATGGGACGCCCCGGACCTTTCAAACGCGTAACGGAGGCATCATCGTTGATCGCGACTATGAGTCTATCGCCCTGACTGCGCGCTTCTTCCAGGTAACCAACGTGACCGGCGTGAATAATATCAAAGCAGCCGTTGGTAAACACGATGCGTTCACCATGGGCACGAGCATCTTCCAGCGCCTGCAGCAGCTGCTCTACACCAACCACACCGCGCTCGCTGCCCTGCTCGCGCTGAACCGCACGACGCAACTCAGGCGCGCTAATAGCCGCCGTACCCAGCTTGCCTATAACGATACCGGCAGCAATGTTTGACAGCCCAACCGCATTTGGCAAGCTCTCACCAGCCGCTAGTGCCGCAGCCAAGGTGGAAATAACGGTATCACCAGCGCCCGTCACATCAAACACTTCAAGCGCACGCGCCGGGAGGTGCAATGCGGGCTCGCCGCTGCGTAATAGCGTCATCCCCTGTTCACTACGAGTCACCAGCAAGGCATCCAGCTGTAGCTCGGCGATCAGCGCCATACCCTTCTCGACCAGTTCCTGCTCGCTACCACAGCGGCCTACAACCGCTTCAAATTCGGCCAGGTTGGGCGTAATCAGGCTGGCACCACGATAGATGGAAAAATCACTGCCTTTAGGATCAGCTAATACCGGCACGCCGCGCTCACGAGCAAGTTTTATCAGCGCCTGATGATTGACCAGGGCACCCTTGCCATAGTCTGACAGCACCAGCACCTTTGCCTTATCCAGCAAGCCTGAAACCGACGCCAGCAACGCATCTGCGTCCGTAGCAAAGCGCTCTTCAAAATCCAGCCGAATAAGCTGTTGATGGCGACTCATGACGCGCAACTTGGTAATGGTTGGCTGACCTTCACACTGCTGAAAATCGCAGTAAACGCCTGCGGCGTTCAACCGCTGCTGCAGGCTCTCGGCAGCTTCATCCTTGCCGGTTACACCGACTAGCCAGGCAGGAGCGCCAAGCGCTGAGATATTCAAGGCAACGTTGCCCGCGCCACCGGGGCGATCTTCTATCTGCTCGACCTTAACCACCGGCACCGGCGCTTCAGGTGAGATCCGGTGGGTAGGCCCATGCCAATAACGATCCAACATCACATCCCCGACCACGAGTACCGGGGCGGAGTCGAAGCGGGGCATGGTCAATTTCATCTTGTCTGATACCTGTTTCTGGTCCGACAGCGCGCCGGAAGGTTGCATATTAGCCGTGGCTTTCTTCTTCAAACTGCATACTGTGCAAGCGGGCATAGTACCCATTCTGAGCCATCAACTCGGCATGCGAGCCGCGCTCAACAATCTTGCCCTGATCCATCACCAGAATAATATCGGCTTTCTCGATGGTCGATAGGCGGTGAGCGATCACCAGCGTCGTACGCCCCTGCATCACACGATCCAGCGCGGCCTGAATGTGCCGCTCTGACTCGGTATCCAGCGCCGAGGTAGCCTCATCAAGGATCAATACCGGCGCATCCTTCAGCAGCGCTCGTGCAATGGCCAGACGCTGGCGTTGCCCGCCCGATAACAACACGCCGTTCTCACCTACCAGGGTATCGAACCCTTGCGGTAACTGATCGATAAACTCCTTGGCGTAAGCTGCTTCGGCCGCCGCTTTGACGGCCTCCATCGGCGCACCAGCCAGATCACCATAGGCAATATTGCTGGTGATAGTGTCGTTAAATAACGTCACATGTTGGCTGACCAATGCCATATGGTGTCGCAGGTTACGCAGGCGATACTGTTCAATAGGCACGCCGTCGAGCAGTATTTCGCCCTGGTCGTGATGATAGAAACGCGGAATCAGATTGGCCAGCGTCGACTTACCACTGCCGGACCGACCAACCAGCGCCACCATCTGCCCTGGCGCAATGGAAAAATTAATATCCTCAAGAACCTGCTTCTCAGTATCCGGATACCTGAAACTCAACCCCTTGATATCAAGTTGGCCGCTGACTCGATCGCGCTCCAGCGTGCCCTGATCAAGCTCTGGTTCTTCATCAAGCTGCTCAAAAACACTCTCAGCTGCAGCAATACCCTTTTGAATATTGGCGCTCACCTCGGACAGCTGCCGAATCGGCTTGGGTAGCAGGCCCGCTGCGGTGATATAGGAAACGAGGTCGCCCACCGAGGCATCGCCGCGCAAAAACAGCACCAGAAACATCACCACAGCCATGGCTGAATAGGTTACCAACTGCAGGGTGGGTGTATAAACAGCGCCCGTGCGGGTCATCTTCAGCCCGCGCTGACGATTGTTCTCGCTGGCCTTGTTAAAACGCTCGGTTTCATACTGTTCGCCACCAAAGCTGCGCACGACGCGGTAGCCCTGAATAGTCTCTGATGTCACATGGGTTACATCACCCATCGCCGTCTGAATTTTTCTGCTTTGGCTACGGAATTTCTTGCTGGTACTGTTCACCATAACGGCAATCACCGGCAGGATGGCAATCAGCACCAGCGTCAACCGCCAGTTCATCCAGAGCAGGTAGCCGAACAGGAAAATGACGGTCATACCTTCGCGAAAAATCACTTTGATCGCGTCAGTCGCGGCGCCGGTCACCATGGTCACATTAAAGGTGACACGAGAGACCAAGTGCCCTGAGCTGTGGTTATCAAAGTACCGGTTGGGCAATGTCAGAAAGTTATTGAACAGCGCAGTACGCAGATCATGCACCACACCGAGCGATACCTTGGCGATATAGTAATTACCTAAAAAGGAGCCAATACCTTGGTAGGTAGCCACCGCAATAATAAATAGCGGAAACCCCCAAATCATTGGCACACCGAAAAACAGGGCGTCACCACCACTATTGAGGCCGTCAACAAAATACTTAAGCACCCAGGCCATCGCAGGCTGACTGGAGGCAAAAATCACAAAACCAAAGATGCTGATGGCAAAAGGTACCCAATAGGGTTTCACGTAACCGAGCAGCCGCAGGTAAATGCGTATGCTGGAGCGCATGAATGATTCTTTCTGAGCGTTCGACATGAAATTTTCACGGGTGAAGGATCAAGCGGCGAGTCTATCACAGCTCAAAGGCGACACAGCACCCGAAGGCAATCTGCGATAAACTGGCGTTTTTAATCAGGAAAAAGTATGCGGCCACTCAGCAGGGACCAATTTGAAGCGATGCGGCTGGGTGCCACCGTACTGGAACAAGATGCCCATGGTGTCAAGGTTCTGCGGCTGGCCGATGGTAGCTTTCTGAAGCTATTCAGACGGAAAAGCTGGTTTTCCAAAACGGTGTTCTTTACGCCCGCTCAGCGGTTTGCGCAAAATGCCACCGCACTCAGTGAACGAAACATACCCTGCCCGCAAGTCATCGACTTGTTTCAGATGCGCAGCCCGTATCGCTCGGTTGTCCACTACGCCCCTTTACCAGGTGACACCCTGCGACACCTGTTAGGCAACAGCGAGGAGGCGCGTGCGATCGAGCTGCTTAGAGAGCTTGCCACCTTCATCAATACGCTGCACGACAAGGGAGTGTATTTCCGCTCTTTGCACCTGGGCAACATCATCTTGACGCCGCAAGGCGAACTTGGCCTGATTGATATCTCCGACATGCGCTGCCTCAACCGCCCATTATCAAAAAGGCTCCGCGCAAGAAACTATCATCACCTGCTGCGTTATGAGCAAGATTGGAAAAACGTCAGTTTTGAGATGAAGCAGCTATTTTCTGCGCATTAACGCACGTCAAGTTGAGCTCTAAAGCGAAGCCAGGTTGCAAAATAGCCAGCAAATACTTACTCCAATCAGGCTGCTCAATTGCACAGTAGCGCCTGACGTTTTTCGCAGTCCAGCGTCAAGAGTGCAGGCCGGGGCGCAGGGCGAGCGCGACAATATCGCTGAGCAAAGCAATACCAACTGCCGGTATGTGCTCCCGAGTGGAATAGGCCCCAGCGAAAACGATCGTGCTTGTCACGAAACTCGCTTACCAGTATCCAGAGACAGGCAGCACCTGGTTTGTCACAGGTCGACCCACCATATTGATCAGCCAGCGCTCACAGTAAACCTCGCCCTCACGCCAACCGTGGCTAGGAAGAACCGTTTTCCAAGCTGAACGACCTGTTTTTAATAGTTCGACTTTAAAACAACATGCTACTTAAGTGTCTCTGGCGGTGCGGATATTTCTTTTTTTAAAATCAAATGCCTAAGCCGCTTGAGAAGCTGCTTATCCCACTGTCGCAGCGGCACCTGCCTGAGCAGCTTCCAGCCATATGATTTATCGTAGATAACAGCCATGCGCAACGCCTTGGTGACAAGTCGCGCTTTAGCAGATTCGTACTGGGGGTGCTCGGCGTAAGGCGCTATTACGTCCAAGCCGTAACGGTACTCCGCTTTATAATTTTTTGACAAACTGCCTTCGTGCTTGCGGTACAGCGTCACAGTGTCCGGCAAAATATCGACAAAGAATCCGGCCTTGGCGACTTTCAGGGTCATTTGAAAGTCTTGAATCTTGATTGCTGCATCATAACGTCCTGCCATGTCAACTGCATCTCGCCGGTAGACTGCGATGTTGCCGCCTACCACTAAGGCAGCCGAAAGAGCCTGTGAAAAGTCATAGCGACGCACAGATCGCTTCTTGTCCTTTTTAGGGAGTAGCTCACCCTGCTCATCGATACGCACCGCGACACCACCCAGGCACCCGACTTCCGGGTGCTCACGTAGATAGGCCATCTGCACTGAGAGGCGATGTGGCGGCATGATGTCGTCTGCATCGAATGTCGCTATGAAATCTCCTCTCGCCTGGGCCAGCCCCGTATTCAGGGCCGCACTAACACCTGCATTTTCCTGGCGTATAAACTCCACACGCTGTGCAAGCCCATCTTGGTTAGCGGCCAGTGTGCGCTCGATAACCTGAACGCTGTTATCGGTAGAGCCGTCATCCACCACGATCAATTCAAAATTCGGGTAGTCCTGCGACAGCACGCTGCGCAATGTTTCATCAACATACCCCGCATAGTTGTAGCAAGGCACAATGACAGAGACTAACGGATATTCGCTTAAAGACTTGGTTATCATTCGGTGTGCTTACTCCAGCAGGGACGCCTTGCCAGTGTTAATTTTCCAAACCGGAAAATACAGATAGGGTAGCTCGATATCGCCCAACTGACTGCTGGCTAGACGCCGGGACTTCATGACCGCCTAGGTTATCAGCATGGATATATCCAGAGGCTGGCTTTATGTCACAAAGCTTATATGAGTTGACCAGCGAAAAATCGACACCCAAGCGCTCTAACACCAGGACGCAATACTCTAAATAGGAAATCTTAATAAAGGTAAGCGTCCGGCGATCACACCTTGATAGCAGGCTTCCAATTGTGCGGCAGTAGCTCGTCGATGGCGTTGTTCTTCTGCGTTGGCAGTCGGGTCAGCACATCTTTCAGGTAGGCATAGGGATCATGGTCATTGAGCTTGGCTGACTGGATCAAGCTCATGATGGCAGCAGCACGTTGACCACTGCGCAGCGATCCAGCGAACAGCCAGTTGGCGCGACCTAACGCCCAGGGACGGATCTGGTTTTCCACCCGGTTGTTGTCGATTGGAACGCTGCCGTCATCGAGGTAGCGCGTCAGCGCTTCCCAACGTTCCAGGCTGTAATCCAATGCTCTGGCGGTGCCGGAGCCATCCGGCACTTTGGTTCGATGTGCGATCATCCAGTGATGCAAGGCATCAGATAGGGGGCGGCTTTTGGCCTCCCGGATGGCCTGACGTTTGTCTGGTGGTAAATCCTTGGCTTGTCGCTCTACCTCGTAGAGTTTGCCGATGTACTCTAGAGCCTGAGCAGCCAGGGTGCTCTGGTTGGCCTTGTGCAGGTCATAGAACTTACGGCGGGCATGCGCCATGCAGCCGATTTCTACGATACCCTTGCCGAACCCGGCTTTGTAGCCAGAGTAATCATCACAGACCAGCTTGCCTTGCCAGTCAGCCAGGAAGGCCCGAGCGTGTTCGCCGGCGCGGCTCGGAGCGAAGTCATAAACGGTGGCTTTCAATTCCGAGAACGGTGTGGAGCAGTAGGCCCAGACGTAGGCCTTATGCGTCTTCTTCTTGCCTGGGGCCAACATGCTGACCGGGGTTTCATCGGCATGCAGCACCGGATGTGTCAGCAACTCACGGCGTAGCGCATCCACTAGCGGTTGCAGCTGGACGCCGCAGGCACCTACCCATTCAGCCAGGGTGGAACGCGGGATTTCGAGACCGGCACGACCGAAGATACGTTCCTGGCGGTAAAGCGGCAGATGATCGGCGTACTTGGCGACCAGTACCTGAGCCAGCAGGCCTGTCGTGGGGATGCCCTTGTCGATGATCTGCGCCGGAACAGGCGCCTGGATCAAGGTCTCGCAGTGATCGCAGGCCCACTTGCCACGGATATGGCGCTCTACGGTGAACTCGCCGGGTACGTAATCCAGTTTTTCACTGACGTCTTCGTCGATGCGCTTGAGCTGGCAGCCACAGCGGCACTGCGTATTATCCGGCTCATGGTGGATCAGGGTGCGTGGCAACTCACGCGGCAACGGGCTTCTTTTGGGTTTTTGCTTGGGCTTGGCTGTTTGCTCGGTAGCAGACATGGCCTGCTCCAACTCAGCCTCAATGGCGGCCAGATCACTATCGACCAGCTCGTCAAGCAGCAAGCCCTGCGCCGTATTGAGCTGTTCGCTACGCCGGGCAAACTTGTGACGCTTGAGGATGGCCAGTTCTTGGGTCAGCTTGTCGTTCAGGGCATTGCTGTGCACCAGCGCCCGGTCTTTAACTTCCAGCGAGGCCATCAGCTCAGCGGCCAGGACGCGGAGCTGGGTGGCGGAGAGCTGGTTGATGTCGGGCTGCTGAGTCATAGCGTTAGTATGCCAACGCCGTGCCCAGTTGTGGATCCGCCCTTCGGGTTATGGCCCGCAGCCGCAGAATATGATTACAGCACCGAGATGACTCCGGCCTCGCCCAGACGCTGCCAGGGCAGCCCCTGCGCGAGTGCGATCAATTGCTCGTCCGAGAGATTAACGCTGTCCCCTCGCCAGACTTCAGCCCAGTGGAACTTGCCTCGATTGAGCCGCCTGGAGCATAACCAGATGCCTAGGCCGTCGTGCACCAGGACCTTCATCCGGTTGCCCCGTTTGTTGGCAAACAAATACGCACAGTGGGGTCTGGCAGAACCGAAGACCTGAATGACACGAGCTAGTGCCTTATCAGCGCCAGCGCGCATATCCAGCGGCTCGGTCGCCAGCCAGATCTGGTCGATTCGGATCATCGCAGCAGGTCGCGCAACAAGGCGGCGCATTGATTAGCCTGGTCGGCAGGCCACTCCACGACGACAGCGCCACCGGCGTGGGGTATCTCGATACGGATACTTCTGGGCAGGTCACTGCTTGCAGTAGTCGGCCGGGCTGGCAGTTCAATCGGAACGAAGGCTGGCACTGTAGTGAGCGCAGTATCTGTTCGTCGCGATTCATTGATCCAGCGCCGCACCAGATTGGCGTTTAGGCCGTTATCCAGCGCAATGCGTGAGACGGAGGCACCTGGTTCGTGGCAGGTGGCGATAATGCGGGCTTTGAATTCTGGGGAGTGGCGACGGCGTTTCTGATAGGGCTTGGGTACGCTTAGGGTATTCATGATAAGTGTCCACTAGAAAATAAGTGGACACTATCCTGACGTCAGCGGCGACGAGCTCAAGACGGGATGGCCGGACGCTTACTAATAAAGGTTACGTTGTATGGCAGGTTTTGCAGGATAAAACCATCCAGAACGGCCCGTAGCCAACGTTAGGTATGACGAAGCGAATACTGGTTGCTCCAGCGCTTTTGGTAGTCGCCATATGCTTAAACACTCTATTTATAGGCGGCCATCATGGGCAGCGCCCAGAACTGCTGTTGCGCAGACACATCAGAAAACAGCGCGGCAAGACGCTCGCGGGTTTGCTCAACCAAGCGACTGGCCTGATCATCACTGGCGCTGTAGCACTGCAGCAAAACCTGTGAAAGCGCAGCCTCGTCACCCAGAGGAAAAAAATGACCAGTACTACCAACCACCTCAGGGCCGCCCCCACAATCACTGCAAATCAGCTTGTTACCTGCCGCCATCGCTTCCAGCAAAACCATGCCAAAGGGCTCATGGTCAGAGGTTAGCGCAAACACATCGAATGCCTTGAAGTAACGACGAGCATGCGGCACTTGGCCTTTAAACAGCACTCGATCAGCGATGCCCAATGTCTCTGACAAGCTCTTAAGCTTTGCTTCCAGCCGACCGGTACCCAGGATCACTAGCAGCGCCTCAGCAGGCAGGTCTGGCAGCGCTCTTGCGAAGCCTTTGAGTAGCGTAGCCTGATCCTTGTCGGGATGCAGCCTTCCAACATTGCCGACGACCCAGGCATCTTCTGCCAGATTCAAAGCTGCGCGCGCCTCGCTGCGCTCGATTTGATCGCTGCAGACAGCAGCAACATTGATCCGGTTATGCAGCGTCTGAATACGCTCGACAGGCCAACCAGGCAGGCAACGGCGGATATCTTCACGCACCGCATCAGAAACAGCCAATAAATGCAGACGCTTATGGAACGCGCGCGCAAAAAGTCGTCGACTAGGGCGCTGAAAGTCACCAAAGGCATGGTACACACCGATAACCGCCAAGTCAGTTGCCAAGCGCGCGATGTAGGTAGGCTTGGAGCGGTGGGCAATGCAGAAACTAAAATTGTGATTAAGGGCGATCTGACGAAGCTCGCGAATGGCCTTCAGTTTCAAGCGACGAATGTCTGCAGACCCATACCCCATGAATATCACTTCAGCGCTGTGGCATTGCTCTGCCACCTGCGGATCTGCCTTGCCGGTCAGAAAGACCGTGGTAACCTGATAGTCGGTTCCGTCAAAAAGCGCAGCATATTGGCGGGCGCAATCGAGAAAAGGTCCGTCATACCCATGACAGACCTGGAGCACGTGCCGGGCCTTGCCAACCACACTCATTTTTTAAGCACCAAAATATCTTCCATAATAAAAACTGCGGACCCGATTCGTGAAACCTATCCAGCGCGTCAGTCGGCGAGCACGCCATAGGCTCGCAAAGACGATTAAACGCCCTGCTCAACACTAGACCGATGCCCGTCATGACTTCCAGCCTATCAATCAGATCATATCCACGGGCCGCACTCGCCCTGAAGCACCCGCCCTAGCAAAGCGCTGCACAACACACTATCGGAACCTGAGACTAATCGACCTAGCCGGCAACATTCTCGTGTTCTAAAGAACCTCAGCTAAGCTGCCAGAAAAATGCGACGTTACCCGGCGTTCTCAAGGCTCAAGTGCAACACTTGAGATAGAGTGTTGCCATGAATACCTATACGCATTTAACCACCAACGAACGGGTCGCATTGATGCTGATGCAAGGTCAAGGATTGAGCCTGCGCTCCATCAGCCGTCATTTGAACTGAAACGTCAGCAGCATTAGCCTGAGCTCAAGCATAATAGTACGGCCCACCACTATGATATAGCCTTGATATTTGCCAGAGAATAGGGTCTGATCGGCACAACTAAAATACACGGCCTTAAACACCCGGTTTGAAGGCATGCGCAAGCAAACTTAACAGCACTTGCTGCGCCACGGGAGTAACTGAACTATGATTACCTCGAAGTACGATCCTTCTTCCCTAGAGCATGGGACGCCTCGACGAAGCAGCCTATGCTGACCACTTATAAAGAACTGAAAAGCTTCTGGCATTACGAAATCCTTGGCGAGGACAAGCCTTTCTCCCGGCTAAAGCTGTTGCGCCGGATGCGCCGTAACAACTCCTACCATTGCCTTTTCTGGTTGCGCCTTTCGCAATACCTGCACACGTCGCCCCGACGCGGGACACAATCCATTGCCAAGCAAATCAATAAATCGCTTGCGCGCAAATTTGGCGTTGAAATCATGTTGGGCGCGCGCATCGACAAAGGTCTATGGTTGGGCCACCCCATCGCAATCGTGATTTACTCAGGCGTCATCATCGGCAAGAACTGTAATATACGACAGTGCACAACGATCGGTTCAGTCGAAGCCAACAACAAGTCGATCACGCTGGGTAACAATGTGGATATAGGCGCTCACAGCTGCATCATTGGTAGCGGTCTAAGCATTGGTGACAACGTCACCATTGGCGCCATGAGCTTCATCAACAAGGATGTACCGGGAAACGTTACCTACATTACACGCAAGCAGAACCAGATCAGCCCCAAGGAGTGACCCAGGGTCACTCCTATTCAATGAGATCCTGCGTTAACGCAGTACCGAACTCGACATCGCGATTGACCCGCCGCCCTAGAATCTCTTCCAGTTTTTTTGGCGGCAGCCCAAATCCCGGGCGCACACTGCGGACGTTGTCACGGGTCAGCACATCGCCTTTGCGCAGCGCGCTAGTGATGTAGAGAGAGCGGCGAAACCGTGCATTACCCTGCTCACTGGATTTGCGTCCATAATCAACTTTGCCCTGCGCCCTCCAGGCTGTCTTGCTATCTCTGCACAACGCCATTAGCTCAGGGGGTTCAAGAGAGAAGCTGTCATCCGGCCCGCCGCCACTGCGATCCAGAGTGAAGTGTTTCTCTATGATGGACGCCCCCAGAACAACACTGGCAATCGCCGTTGTGTTGTCCAGCGTGTGGTCCGACAGACCAGTGACAAGCCCATAGCGCTGCATCATGTCCTGGATGGTACGAAGATTGTAGTCTTCCGCCGGAGCAGGATAACCACTCACGCAATGGAGTATCGCCAACTCCTTGCAGCCACCCGATCGCGCCGCCTCAATCGCCTCTGAGATTTCGTCAGCATCGGCCATACCTGTAGAGATAATCATCGGCTTGCCGGTACTGGCCACATACTTAATCAACGGCAGATCGACAGCTTCAAATGAAGCTATCTTGTAAGCTGGTGCGTTGAGATCTTCTAGCAGATCCACGGCTGTATTATCGAACGGTGAGCTGAAGATGGTGATACCTAAATTACGGGCGTACTCAAAAAGAGGCTTATGCCAAACCCATGGCATGTGAGCTTCCTGATACAGCTGATACAACGTTTTACCGTCCCACAACCCACCGTGAATTTGAAACTCTTCAGCGTCGCAATCCAGAGTAATAGTGTCTGCCGTATAAGTTTGCAGTTTCACCGCATCGGCGCCAGCTTTATTAGCTTCTTCAATAATTTTCTGCGCAGTGTCCAGGCTGCCATTATGATTGGCTGATATCTCAGCAATGACATAAGGCTTATAATCTCCGGAAATTTTGCGCCCGGCAATCTCGATATATGGGTTCGCCATTTATAACCTCAAGGTCTAGGGAGTATGAATGTATTCGTGAGAACCACGATAAAATCGCGTTCCCGCTTTCGGCGCGCTGTAAGGCGGATTTTCAAGACCGAGTTTATCTGCAAGCCACCACCGAACATCTGTGAACCCCATTTTGTTACGGAATACCACAGTGCTCGATAGACGGGGATTAATTTCGAATAATAGTGGGCCCATCTCCGTGAGGCGAAGTTGAATATTGATCCCCCCATCAAGACGCATACACTCTAATATTTTACGAACATACTTATCGATTTCTGGACACTCAACCACAGCACCACTTCCAGTTAAACCGCCTACCAATTTACGCTTCATCAATAGAACATAAGGACCGGTCTTTGAAGAACTGTACACCGGACAGGTATATTCTTCGTCATCCGGGAGCAAGTAACTCTGCCAAACGAGACCAGTCGGACAGCTTGCCAATTCCTCAGCTGTATATATCAAAACGACTCCCTTGCTTCCCTGTCCGGATCTTGGTTTCACAATTACGGGGTAGCCAGAAGGTAGGTCATTACCCACTAACCCGTGTTCCGGAACTGGAATACCACGAGAGGCGAGGTAAGAAAGGCACTCGTATTTATCGAGTGATTTATCAATAGTAAAGTCGTTGTTTCGTATGACTATGGCACCACAAATTTCATGTATTTTCGCGGCAGCCAACACTCCAATCTCTGCTTCGCTGGTCGGAATAAAGACTTCGATTTTATTCTTGCGAATGTAATCAGATAGCCAAGAAATATAGTGCGCCTCAGTGGCTCGGGGTGCAACGGCACACTCATCAAAAACGAAGCACCCGGGGTGATCCGAGTGAATATCGATTCCATACAGGCCGGAAAAGTAACCCCAGTCCCGTAAAACCCTCGCAATACCGAAGCCAATATCACCTGCCACGCCGCTCACTAAAACCTTCATATATTTACTCACCTATTCATGATGTCGGCTAGATAACCTAGCGAGGGATCTTTTTCAAGAGCAGCGGCGATGATTGCATCCTTATCAAAAGCTCTTCTCTTGAACCGCACAACCTTGTTAGTGGTATTGACAACAAGGTAACTGGCCAAACCACCAGTATCTCGGGGCTGCCCGACAGATCCTGGGTTCAAAAGATAACGTCCCCCATGCTCATGAAAAAAAGGATAATGGGTATGACCAAATATGGTGTACGTGGCTTCTGAGTAATTGCCCAGCAATCTTTCAATTGGCGCATTCGGATAGAGGTACTCATCGGTACTGCCTAAAGCTCCGTGGCCTACATGAAACGTAATACCGTCAAGCGTCACGTTTATCTTTTCTGGCAGGGAAAAAAGCCACTGTAACTGCGTTTCAGAAAGCTGACGACGACATACTTCGTACCCAGAGCCGTATTTTGCATAATATCTATGGGCTGCTTCTTCACTGCCAAGAACCTGGTGGAGTATGTTCTCGTGGTTGCCCCGAATGCAAATAAAGCGTTCATCCGCCATCAACAAATTGACAACTTCAGCAGGCCAATAGTAGTAACCGATCAAATCGCCTGCAACAAGGATAGCGCTAACATTTTCTTTATCGAGATCTTCTAGCACCACTCGAAGGGCATGAATATTCGCGTGCAAGTCTGAAATAACAGCGACCTTCATTGGAGCAAATCTCCTACCATCTTGATAACAACTTCAGCCACCTCATCCGGGCTTTTCAACGCATGCTCATTTTTAAAATCCTGGAATAGACCAACATCTGGCATTATTTCTGCCAACTGGCAACGGATATGGCTTTGCATATCGGTATCCATAACGCCCGGGTCAAAATGGTGTACCAAGACATTATCGTTTTCAAAAGCCAGCACATTGAGAGCCATAACTGCTGCCGCTTTGCTAGTACAATATGGCATCCAGCCCTTAATGGGCGCTTGCGCGGCACCAGAACTGACATTGACAACATACAATCGAGCGCCCACCTGCTTAGTTTTAAGTGTCAATTGTTGAACAAGAGCTAAAGGCGCTATGCAATTGATACGCAGGGAAAGTTCCATCTCAACCGTAGTAATTTTCTCTGCTCTGCCTATGGGGTCGATGGTGCCAGCATTACTGATCAAGACAACATTTTCGGTTCCTGGCTCAACATTTATTTGTAGGTTAAGCCCTTCCTCAGTACCGAAGTCTGACTGGATGTATTCACACCCCAACGCAGGCTCGCAAAATAATTTGCGGGAAATAAACGTATATTTCGCCAACACAGACTTTCTCGCAGTTAAAATGTCGTGAATTTCTCGTCCAAGCCCCCTGTTAGCTCCAGTCAAAATAATCGAATTCATTTCATACTCATGAGATGGTCTACCACTCTTTTGGACCCAAGGCCATCGACTATCGCAGCCGAACTATTTATCATTCTCGAAATATTGGACCAAATTTGCGTTAAAACATCCTCAAGCACTTTATCGTCAGACGCTTGTACGTTCCTCGTATCCAGTGCAATAGCTGCACCTTTTTCGATCAACGACTGATTTACCATTTTTTGGTTATCGGCTAGAACGAACTGTATTGCTGGCAACCCCAAACAACAACGCTCCCAAGAAGTGCTTCCCGCAGCCCCTATGCAAAGATCTGCCAGACACATGCGCTCCGCCATGTCTCTAACATTCACACTTACAGTGGCTTTAAAAGGCAGTTCTTTGGCTTGTCGACGAACCGCTAACAGGCTAGGAGCCGATGCCCCCATCACAATATCCAACTCCGTTTCTAGCGGCAACTGGCTGTGACCAAGCGCTTCCAATACTTGGGCGGTTACATTGTTGAGGTCTACACCACCCAATGTTATCAAAATACGGCTGATTTTAGAGTTATGCCGGCGTTCGAGGCTTCGCTCCCTGAGTTCTACAAATTCCGGCCTGAGCAGTGCATAGTTAGGGCCAATAAGACGATTGCATTTTTCTGATACCAGTCCATTGTAGTCTTTTTCCATTCGACCGAGGTTTTGATCCAGCAGAAGCTCACATTGATGTGAGCGGTCGGCCAGATCATCAATAACCATCAGCCGCTCATAATAAGGTTTCAGCGCCTGCTCCCATTGGCAGTCCAAGGCATAGTGATCAACCACCAGCCACTGCGGCTTTATCTTTTCGAGTACCTTTTGGCAGGCTCCCGCATCGTCACGCTGGGAGGCGCCCAGCCAGGCTGCATGCGCAAGCTCCTCGCCCTCATGCTCCCAACCGTTGCTAGCAGTTGTTGGCGAGCAGACCAAAGGGTGGGCGTGAAACCCCTGCCCTAAAATAAAATCAATTAGGTTACCTTTGTGCTCGCGGCAGATGAAGTGGCACTCGTATCCCTTCTCACGCAGCGCATTGGCCAGCGTCAAACACCGCATGACATGCCCAGTGCCCATATCCAGCGAAGCATCGGCCCGAAACACCACCTGCTTGGAGGTCATTGCACTGATTCCGCTTGCAATGCCTGGAACATAAATTGCGCACGCTCCCAGTCCTCCGCGGTATCGATATCCTGAACCCGGTGGCGAGGCAAAAGTACAGGGAGAGATCCTGACGCAAAGATGATGCGACCTTCCTTCCAAGCTTCGGCACGCCCCCAATAGAACTGTCCGGCATCGTGATATGCCTCATCCAGATCCTGAGAGCGGGTATTGAAGTGTTCAGGGTTGCACATTTCCACCCGCCCCTGCGGTGTAAGGCGGATAGCGCGTTGGACTGGAAAGGCATAGCTGGTGACGGAAAAGGCATAGTCACAACCGGTTTCAGCCAAAATTGATAGGCCTTTGCGCAAATCTTCCGGCATGACAAAAGGTGCAGTCGCGTACAAGCAACACACCTCTTGCACGGGCGCCCTTATGTGCGCCTCCATCCAGTCAATGGCATGTCGGATAACAGGGATGGTTCCAGTATGATCGTCGGATAACTCCGCGGGACGCATGAACGGAACTTCAGCACCGTTTTGAAGCGCGACTTCAGCAATTTCCGCATCGTCGGTAGAAACTATAATCCGGTCAAAACAGCCGCTTTCCAACGCAGCCTCGATGGACCAAGCGATCATCGGCCTACCACAGAACGTCTTGATATTTTTACGTGGAATACGCTTGCTACCGCCGCGAGCGGGGATTATCGCAATTTTCATCTTTGCCTAACCCTTTCTAGGCTTAATGACAAGTGATGGCGAGCTACCAAAAACAAGAGAGTTACTCGGAACATTCTCATCTTTAATATAACTATTAGCGGATATTATCACGTCATCACCAATCTTGCATCGGCCTAGAATTTTTGCTCCCGAGAACATCTGTACGTTTTCCCCAATCTCAGGAAACACCCCTTTATTATTCCCAACAGTACATAGCTGCGAAAAG
>Ga0207900_100116_pt1 | contig 49694 bp, 42 predicted proteins | sample LinPmetageLP39_FD_184052 | JGI IMG/M metagenome (GOLD analysis project Ga0207900, IMG submission 184052) | Marine viral communities from the Pacific Ocean - LP-39 (SPAdes) | ecosystem: Environmental > Aquatic > Marine > Oceanic | place: Pacific Ocean | collected 2010-06-14
GTGACCGCTCAGAGTACAAAACCCGTTCCAGCGTGAAGGCCGTGTGCAAATCGGTCACGATCACCGGAATGACCGGTCACGTTCGCCGGAATACGCAACTCGCTTTTCTCTCCCTGTGACAGGCTTGCTGGTAGATCCCTTTGTGGTGCGAACCGTTTGCGTGGGGTGGGTGTATCGTCACGTCAAAGCGGATCCGCTAACGGGGCGCTTCGTTGATGGAAACCTATTCCACACGTCGTATGTCGTCGGCTTTGCTGAGAATGGGGAGTTTGTCGTGATTACCACCTTGAACAGCGTTTACGTGTGTGTCGCCATGGAAGAGCAAAGGCAGGAGTTGATCGCTAGTCTTAGCATATTGCCGAACCTGTGCGGCCAGTGTACTTATATTTAGTCCGACGATAAGCCTGAGCGCTAGTATTGCAATGGTTGCCGTTCTTATTCTGCTCATTTCAATATCTCTAATTGTTTTTATTGCCGGATCATCAGAGGCGTCAAGGGACTAAGAAGCTATCCGCTTCCTGGACATGATTATCTAGTGATTGCATAGACATGAACGGATCGTCGCAGATAGGGCAGTTGGCATAAAAAAACCCAAAAGGCATGAAGCCTTTTGGGTAAGTGCACGTCGCCCGCTGAGGACAGGCACCCAAGATTGATTTGTGCAGGTCGGTGTTCAGAACGGGTATTGAATGCCCTCGGCCATCACGCTGACCCATTGACTGGTAGTGAACTCTTCGATATTAGCGGGGCCGCCAAAACGACCGCTGTTGCCGGAGCTGCCCATGCCGCCAAAAGGAACTTGGAACTCGTTGTTCACGGTTTGATCGTTGATATGGATCATGCCGACTTTTAGCTGCCCTGCGATCTTGAGTGCTCGCTCTGTCGAACCTGAGTGAATGGCTGCGGCCAAGCCATACGGGGACTGGTTGACCAACGAACAGGCATCGGCATCCGAATTGAAGACCATTACCGGAGCTACTGGACCGAAGACTTCCTCAGCGAATACGGGCATGTCGGGAGTCACATCGGCGATTACAGTAGCTTCAAAGAAGCTGCCGTTGCGTTTGCCGCCAGCAACGAGCCTGGCGCCCATTTCGAGAGAGCGATTAATGAGATCCTCGACACGGCGAGCCTGGGTGTCGTTGATCAGCGGGCCGAGATGCACTTGCTCCTGGTGTGGATCACCGCAAACCAGATTTCTAGCCCTAGCGGCAAGCCGCTCAATGTACTCATGTGCTACGTCTTGATGCACCAAGTGACGACCAGTTTGCATACAGATCTGTCCCTGGTGCAAGAATGAACCCCAGGCCCCGCACGAGCTGGCGATGTCGAGATCAGCATCTCCAAGGACTATCTGCGCGTTATTACCGCCTAGCTCCAGTGCAACCTTCTTCAGCATCCGGCCGCAGGTTTCACCGATTTTTCTGCCCACTGCAGTAGAGCCAGTGAAGGAAATCATTTTGACTAGCGGATGTTCGACCAGTGCTTCGCCCACTTCCGGCCCGCCTGGCAGTACGTGAAAGACACCTGCTGGTAGCCCAGCGTCCTCCAGTATCTGAGCCATTAACGCTCCGCCACAAATGGCACTTTTAAGATCGGGTTTCAGGATCACGCAGTTACCCATTGCCAACGCTGGGAAAACGGAACGCATGGCCAGAAGGATTGGGAAGTTCCAAGGCGCAATCACGCCGACTGTACCCAAGGGCACGCGCGTCCAGTAATTTCGTTTTCCTGGCGTTGTGGATGGGAAGATCTTGCCGTTGGCCTGCATAGGTAGAGCAGCCGCCATTTGCGCTTGCTCATAGGTCGACTGCAGCTCAAATGCGGCCTTCGGTGCAATTGAGCCACACTCCCGGGTATTCCATCCGTTGATTTCCTCTGCCCGCTCCTTTAAAAGGGCGGCAGCCTTGCGAAGAATCTCGGCTTTCTGATCAAAAGGAACATTCATCCACTGCTGTTGAGTCGCTTGTGCGAAAGTGGCAGCACGATCAACATCGGCTGGAGTAGCGGTCATCAGGTGCGAGATGACTTCTCCGGTTGCTGGCTCTGTAACTGCAACTTGTTCACCTTCGCCAAGTTGCCATGCGCCCAGGAACAGATTTTTTTCCCAGACGGGGGTTACTGACCTATCCATTTTTACTCCTCGATCTCTTCGTCTTTATCAGGCGTGAGCCTGATTTATCTGGTCACTGATGTAGTGGGCTAGTGCGTATACGGTTTCGGATGGGTTATAGCCGATGGACGTGGGCAGCAGACTTGCATCCACGATGTAAAGATTCTTGACCTCATGGGTTTCACCCTTGGGTGACACCACGGTTGTTTTAGGGTCTGCGCCCATGCGACACGTCCCTTGAGGATGGAAAGAGGTGTAGCGATAGCGCGCCGGCTCATTGTCGAGACCGTCAATAACGGCATCAATCTGGTCTTCACTGTCGATCGTCAGTTTTTGCGAGGTTGGTATATATAAATACTTCGCGCCGGCGGCGAACAGTACCCGTGCGTTGGTTTTAAGGCCTGCTTTCATAATCTCGAAATCCGCATCGTCAACGAAGTATTTGATCTCCTTGACCCCGTCCTTCCAGTTCACTTCTCCCACGTTCTGATCATGGATCAGGGTGATGAGACGAACTGTATTCCTGTATTTCGACATGTATGACATGTAGGGCTTTCCGGTGCCCGGGTCGGCCTGGAAGCTAGCTTCTACCGGGTCCTGGATGGCGTCCAGCAGGAGATAGCCGCCGTCCTCGGGCATGGTGTACTTATCCATGTATAACGAATGGGTCGCGCCGTAGAAGGCGTCTATATTTTTCTCAAACATGCCGGTGATCGACATGGTCGGATGACAGGCAAAGTTTTTGCCCACTTGGCCGTTGCTGTTCGCCAACTTGCTCTTCTGAAGCAGGATTGGCATCTGGATCGGACCTGCGGCGCCTACTACGATAGGGGCGTTTATCTTGAGTTTGCTTTTGACGGCTTTGGTTGCCGGATCAATGATCTCTGCCAGCACCCCTGTGGCTTTTCCGTTTGCAGCAAGAATTTGCGTAGCTCGGGTGTCGGAGTAAATAGTGGCGCCGTGGGCCACTGCCCAGGGAAGATAGGTCACCAGCATTGACTGCTTGCGATCCGATTTGCAACCCGCAAAGCAGAAGCCGGTCATGGCGCAGTTACGTATGTTGCGTGAAGCGTTGCCCTCGGGTAGGTCGAGCTTCTTCATGCCCCCCTTGAGCAATTGGGCGGCGATACTTGTCTCATATGGCTTGTTGGGGGCAATGCCTAGATTGGCTTCTACTTTTTCAAAGTAAGGCCGCATAACCTCGGGAGTCAGATTAGTTAGCCCGAACTCTTTGGCCCACAGTTCGAGATAGTAGTCCGGAGTGCGGAAACACAATGCCGCGTTTACCACCGTTGAGCCACCAACGCACGCGCCTTGGAGGATAGAGATGTCTCCGGCCGTGTTGGATTGCCCGCCATGGTCGGCATACAGGGTGTCCATGGAGACTGCCATCATTTCAGTAAACTTCTCAGAGGGTACGTAGGGTCCAGCTTCCAGCACCACTACTTTTTTGCCTGCTTTGGCTAGCTCATATGCGGCAATCGCACCACCTGCGCCGGAACCGATCACCACCGCATCGACATTGAGCTCGATGCTGTCTTGGGTGACATCCGAAGCTTGAGTTACCTGTAAACCATGGGCAGGCACTGTTTTAACTTTTATTGTTTTTTGCATGATCTATTTCCACCAATCAGCTTTTCGGTAAAGGGGCATTGCCCAGAGATTCCAGATTCCACTTGTCAGTCACTGGGCCTCCATATCCGAGAGGCACCCACGTGGGTGGGTTGGCCCAATAGGCTAACCCCACCAGCTTTTTTAGGCCTACCGTCAATGCGCGGTGGGAGACTTCATCGGAATCGGCCCATGTATCGCAAAATTCCGCCGCCTGTGCGTTGGAAAGTTCTACGAATGGTTTGCCGTACTTCGCTTTTGGGCCATCGTTGAAGAACGCAATGCCTCCTTTGAGTCCTTGGAGGATATTGGGTGCCATAGTGGCCAGTAGAGCTGCGTCTAGTGTCTGCATTACGGCAATGTCGCTCGTCGGCACCAAGTCAGTTCCTTCAGTCACTAGGACCACTTCCATCAGGCGATACATAACCTGATACTCACCGATTGACATTACCTTGATGCCTGCAGGGAGGGAGGCGAAAGCATTGGTCGCGCCCAACAGGCCGCTGCCAACCGTTACCGCTACCGCAAGGCAACTGGCAGCTTTGAGAAAGCTGCGGCGGCTCAGACCGTTTATCTGGTCAATAGCGTCTTTTGTTTGATCGCTCATCTGACTCATAGTGTTCTCCTGCGTTGTTGTCTGGACTAAACATCCATTAGCTGATCGAGACGGTCTCAAAACACCTTGAGAATACGCAGATTCACGCGAGCATCCTCTTCGAAGCCATTTTTAACACTAATGTCCTGGCCGGCTTGTAGTTGAAGTTGAATGGTCGGATCAATGAAGGTGGCATAGGTAGCCAGCCAGCGGTTGGTGTTGACTCGGTCGTCCTGATCTACCCCGGCAACGGTGGTTTCGCCACCAAAGGAATGATAGTAAGAAAGCGCTACATGGCTCTGCTTGGGTAATAGGTAGCGCAGATGGCCTTGCAGGCTCTGAGCGTCTTCCTGCTCGCGCCGCATTCCGAGGAAGTCGTCGTTAGTTCCGTACACTGAATACTCTGCGATGAGGTCCATCACCACGCTGGTACTCAAGTGCTTGACGTAGGCTGCTTGGAAAATCCCTTTCCAACGATTCTCGCCAATATTCACCGGCCCTTTATCCCCATCGTACTCACCGACAGGCAGAGAGACGAAAGCTGATAGACCGGCCCATTCTTGAGCGTCTGGGTTATTCAAGAACCAGGCTGTTGCGCCAATTATCGGGTCTCCCACGCCACTGCTAGAGGTTGGTTGAAGTGGGCCGAAAGCTTCAGTCAGCTCCACTTCGCCAAACGGAACTATGATCTGCGGATCGACGATAACGCCGCCAATGTCCATGTAATGAACAAATCGGGCTAGCCCAATGGTTGTATCCAGACCAGCCTTCCCCGGCACTTGATCGTCATCGGAGTAAACGGTATCGCGGGTGGCGTACTGCCCGTAAAGAATGGCCAGATTCGTTCCGGCTGGCAGGGGCGTGTAGTCACCGGGATCTGTTGCGATTTCGGCGGAATAGGCGGTGCTGGAAAAGAGGCTGGCAGCGAAAAGCAGAGCAGAAAACTTGGCAAGGGGTTCGAACTTAGTGGGTATCAGGGTTGATCGCATTAGTGCACTCCAGGCTTTGTGTTGTTTTTGTAAATGCGGGAGGAGCAAAGCTAGGATCGTGCCAATCGATGTGTAGCGCCGTATATTTCTCAAGCTTATGAATATATTAGGTTTTTATTTTTCAGGAAAAATGATGGCTGAAGTTAACCCGTCTCATTCAGGGAAACTCCGAGACAGAGTCCCAAACTGAGACGGCTTTAGGCTGCCGCTGATTTTTTGCGCAAGCGTTGCTGCCAACGTGCTAAAGTTTCTGAGGTAAGACAAAAAGAGCCGACATGGCCAAAACGCAGGGTCGCATAAAATTATAATCAGTCCTGCGAGAGAGGTAATACAATGCCCCTGCTTATTCCTGCCGATCACATGCGTGTCAGAGCACGAGAAGCGTTTTTCGAACACGGCCAGATCCCCACTGGCTTAATAGATGATGCAATCGTGGATTCGTGGCGGCGTTGCTCAGCCGCGAGCAAAAACGTCAGTGAGCAGGTCGAGTTCGATACTGTTACCAGAGTCGGTTTATTGGAGCTCCTGGACAGTAATCGAATACTGCTCGATGCCGCCACGCAGCCCTTGGAGCAGTTGGGCCAAACTGTTAACGGGGCCGGCTACTCGGTTCTACTGACTGATGAGAACGGCATCGCGTTGGCAGCCAGGCGCTCTGAACAATGTGCCCATACCCTGATCAGCGGGGCGTTCCGCCAGGGCGTAAATCTTTCCGAGACTAATATCGGTACTTCGGCCATGTCCTGTGCCGTATCGGAACGTCGTCCGGTACTGGTCTCGGGAGTAGAGCACTACCTTCATGCCAACCACGTCTTCAACTGCGCAGCCTCTCCGATAGTAGACCCGATGGGTCGAGTGCTTGGCGCCATTGATATTACGCGAGGGAATCCGCTTGAGCCTGGCAGCGCTCTTTCGTTGGTGCAGCAGTGTTCTGCGCGCGTTGAACGTCAGTTGATGGGAATGTTATCGCCCTTTCTAATGGTCTGTCTGGGCTGGGAAACGAGCGATCACGATAGACCGGGAGATTTGCTGGTAGCTCTTGGTCCGGAAGGCCAGGTACTTGGCCTTTCGCCACGGGTGAGAGAGTTGACGGGGCTGGCTTCGACCGACTGGAGCTTGGGCTTCCAAGATATTTTCGACCTGCGGTTCGAAGAGTTGGTTGATGGCTTTCGGCGTGGTAACCAGCCAATGATGGCGAGAATGCATTCTGGGCTGTCCTTCTCGCTACGTTCGGTTGGCGCTGCCTCCCGAAAAGCGGTCAAAGGACCAGCTCAGAACAGCCTGACGAGAAATCTGCCACATTCCACGGATTTCGGTGATCTCGGCATCAATAGCCAGGTCGCCGTTGCGATCCGCGCCATGAGTAAAGGGCTACCAGTATTGCTGCTTGGAGAGACTGGGACCGGTAAGGAAGTGATGGCTACCTCGTTGCATAACAACAGCGCATTCGCTGCAGGCAAGTTCGTTGCCATTAATTGCGCAGCTATTCCCGGTGAATTAATCGAAGGTGAACTTTTTGGACACTCGGACGGGGCTTACACAGGCGCAAGAAGGGGTGGAGCGTCCGGCAAGATTGAGCAGGCAGATGGGGGAACCCTATTTCTGGACGAAATCGGCGACATGCCCCTCGCGCTTCAGTCTCGATTGTTGAGAGTGCTGGAAACCCGCGAGGTGACTCGATTGGGCAGTGTTACCCCCAAGAAAGTCCGATTCCAGCTGATCTGTGCTACCCATCGTAATCTGGCTGATGCGACCAAGTGCGGAGAATTCAGAGAGGATCTGCTCTATCGTATCAAAGGCATGATAGTGCGTTTACCCCGGCTTTCAGAGCGCTCGGATTTGAAAGCTTTCATAGTTCAACAGTGCTCCAGATCAACACAGGGGGGGCGCGAACTTTCGGAAGAGTGCTTGACCCATTTGCTCCGCTACAGCTGGCCGGGCAATGTGCGGGAGCTTCTCTATGCTCTGACACATGCTGACGCGGTGGCGGAACCTGGAGTTGCACTGGAGCTTTGTCACTTGCCGGAAGAAATTACCGCTGCGCAAGCGGACGCCGCGCTGGGGCGGCTTGCAGCAGAAGGCGGAACTTTGAAAACCGTGGAGCGGGTGGTGATTGAAGAGGCACTAGCCTTGGAGGAGGGAAATGTCAGCCGGGCGGCTAAGCGCTTGGGCATTGGCAGAGCTACTTTATATCGCAGGCTCAAAGCGGCTCACACGGGTCGTCATTAGGTCGCGTGCCGGGCTTGCCCGGCTACCGCTCTATTCCTTCTCTGCGCTGAGGTCTCTATGTAGCTGTTGGGTGAGCTCACGCTGAACCTTTAGCCGGTCGGTAATACCCTGCACAACTCCCATGCGTGCCACTGCTCCGGTCTTGATATCGGTCATCGCCCGCAAGGCTTCGCTGGATTGATCCAGGCAGCGGTTACATGACTCGCGGATGCGAGACATGCCTTTACCAGCCTCAACTGAAGTAGTATTGAGATTTTTAGCAATGGCACCAATGCCGGTACTTGATTCGTTCGCACGCACTGCTAGATGGCGGACTTCATCGGCGACTACTGCAAAGCCCCGGCCGTACTCCCCCGCGCGTGCCGCCTCAATGGAAGCGTTTAACGCCAGTAGGTTGGTCTGCTTGGCTATATCCTGAATGTTGCCTACGATCTTGCTGATTTCACCGGACTGATTGCCCAGCTGAATGAAGATGTCATCAATACGGTTCATGAACTCGGACAGCTCGCGGATAGATGCTTCCGAATCGGAGATACAACTGGCGCTGTGGTCCACCTTGGTACCTGAAGCCTTGGCCAGCCTGCCAGCCTCGATCATTTCCTCCAGAACTGCTTCCACATTAACGCGTAAATCGTCCAGGTGTTTCATGATTAAGGGTGCTGGGGAAGCTTGAATAGGTAAGGTTAGGGCTTTTTTTCCCGTGTCCAGTTCTGACTCCGGCCCAGGCTCTGTTGGCGGCTCCGGCAAGAGCCTCTGCGGTTGCTCGTAAATGGCAACGGGGGTGGGCTTGATTTTGACGCAGAATGTCAAGGCGACAGCTGCGAGGCCAAGCGTTATGGCCGCGAGAATGAACTGAATTCCAGCATTAGCGAAAAATAGCTGCGCCGTTGAGCTGAGAATTGTCAGCAACAGCGCTCCATAAGCTAATGCTTTGGCCGATCCGGTGAAAGCCCGGTCCGGATGGGACGTGAGAGTTTCGGTCATAGCTTTCTCCATGTGGTACGACTTCCATCGTTGCTGAACGCTAATGCATCTCTATGGCTGAGCCTATCCTCAGAATGCAGAGGTTTGTCCATATTCTGAAAGTTGTAATGCAGTATGAGTAGTGGGTCAGGCTAGGGAAGCACCAAGCCTGACTGTGCTGGCTGCTCAGACCATATAGTCGATCAATATTTGGCTCAGTTCACCAGGGCACTCTACCGAAGGAACGTGGCCGACCTGCTCGAGAATAATCGGCGCAGCGGCGCCACTAATCTGCGCCAGGGTTTCCAGTAACGCTGGTGGTGTGGCGACGTCGTCGCTGCCTCCGACCAATAGTAGTGGCGTACGAAGCTGTTGCAGCTTTTCGCTGAAATCACAGGTCCCAAGCATCTCGCATAGCAGGGCGTAGCTGCGATCATCGCCACGGCTCATGATCACCGTCCAGCCTTCTACCAGGGCAGGTTGCTGCTGGCAGCTTGCCGTACTAAACCAGCGCGGTACGATTGCTGCAGACATGCTGTTAAGACCTTTCTGCAGCACATCGGCAGACCGGGTCGCCCACCCATCCCGAGTGCCAATCACCGCGCCGGTGTTGGTAAGTACGGCGGAGGTCAACCGATGCTCGTGGTAGGCAAGCAATTGCTGACCAACGACGCCCCCGATAGACGTGCCTGCGAAGTAAAAAGTGTTAGCGCCGGCTAAATCCGCCAGCGCCAGCGCTTCTGCCGCCAGATCTTCCGCTGAGATCTGCTCGGACGCTTCGGGCCAAGCCGCACTGCCACCGTGCCCGGGCAGGTCCCAGGTCAGAATGCGAAATTTGCTGAGCAAACCTGGGATAACTTCGTCCCACGCCCCCTGCGTCATACCTAAAGCATGAGCCAGTATCAGCAGCGGTTTGTCATTGTCGCCCAATAGGCGATAACAAATTGTGCGGCCCTTATGTTTTAGAAATGCCATGTAATGTCCTTAGCTCAAACGCGTTCGATGAGTGTAGCAATGCCCTGACCGACACCAATGCACATGGTACACAACGCGTACCGGCCGCCCGTGCGCTGTAACTGGTGGGCCGCAGTCAGAAGTAGACGGGCGCCGGACATCCCCAGCGGGTGGCCGAGGGCGATGGCGCCGCCGTTCGAGTTCACTCGAGGATCATCGTCGGCGATGACAAGCTCACGCAAGACGGCCAGCCCTTGGGCTGCGAAGGCTTCGTTCAGCTCTATTACATCCACATCTTCAATGCGAATGCCCTGTTTTTCGAGCAGCTTGCGCACCGCCGGCACGGGACCGATTCCCATGATTTTCGGTTCCACACCGGCTGTCGCCATACCCAGAATACGGGCCATGGGTTTAAGCCCGTGCCGCTTCACGGCCGCCGCGCTGGCAACCAGCATGGCGGCGGCGCCATCATTGACGCCGGAAGCATTGCCGGCTGTCACGCTGCCGCCAGTGCGGAACGGCGCGGGTAGTGCAGCCAGCTTTTCAAGGGTGGTGCTGCGCAGGTGCTCGTCAGTGTCGAATACCTGTGGCTCCTGCTTGCGGCGGGGAATGCTTACCGGCGCGATTTCCTCGGCGAAAATGCCCGCCTGCTGTGCCCGGGCGGCTTTCTGCTGGGATGCCAGTGCGAATTGATCCTGATCTGCCCGCGATATGTTGAATTGCTCAGCTACGTTCTCCGCCGTTTCGGGCATGGAATCCACGCCGTATTGCTTTTTCATCAGCGGATTTATAAAGCGCCAGCCGATCGTGGTGTCTTCGATATGTTGGCCACGGGAGAAGGCGTCGCCGGCCTTGCCCATGACATAGGGTGCACGGGACATGGACTCCACGCCACCGGCCAGTACCAGGTCCATTTCGCCGGCGCGAATCGCCCGAAAGGCGCTACCCACCGCGTCCATACCCGAGCCACACAGGCGATTGAGCGTGGTGCCAGGCACCGAGGTAGGCAACCCGGCGAGCAGGGCAGACATGCGCGCTACGTTGCGATTGTCTTCGCCCGCCTGGTTGGCGCAGCCCATCATTACTTCGTCGATGGCAGCAGGGGCCAGGTCCGGTGCTTGTTCCAGCACGGCGCGGAATATCTGCGCGGCCAGATCGTCCGGGCGCACGCTGGCCAGGGCGCCGCCGAAACGCCCGATAGCGGAGCGCCTTGGATGGCAGAGAAAAACATCAGTCATTGTAGGCCTCACTGTTGGGCTGCGTGATGGGCGTCGGTGCGGGCCTTGAGGTCACGTAAGACCTCAAGCTCCCGGGCAGACGGCGCGGGTGTGACAGCCAGTTGCTCGGCAAAGCGGATCTCCCAGCCGGTGGCATCGATCACTTGCTCGCGGGTCACACCAGGGTGCAGCGAGGTAACCACCAGTTCTTTGGTGTCCGGATCGGGCTTGAGAATGCACAGGTCGGTAATCACCACGGTCGGACCCCGTCCTATGTTAGGCACGTTATCTCGGGCTTTGCCGTCACGGCCAAAGCCGACGGTGGTAATGAAGTCCACGTCCTTGACGAAAGTGCGCTTTGACTGTTTGACCGTAATAAACACTTCCTGGGCATTGGTACCGATTTCGGGCGCTCCACCACCACCTGGAAGGCGCACTTGGGGCTCAAGATAATCTCCAATCAGCGTGGTATTGATATTGGCGTAGCGATCAAGCTGAGCGGTACCCAAAAAGCCGACGCTGACGTGACCACCCTGTAGCCAGTAACGGAACATTTCCGGTACCGAAACAGTGGTCAACGCAGATTCACACAGCTCACCGTCGCCAATGGAGAGCGGCAGCACGTCAGGCTTGGTCTGCAAGGTGCCGGATTCGTAAATCAGGGTGACATCGGGTGCGTGAGTCAGTCGCGCCAGGTTGGCAGCCTCGCTGGGCACACCGATACCCACGAAGCAGGTCATATCATTGGTCAGCGCTCGAGCGGCGGTGACGCTCATCATTTCCGCAGAGGTAAAATCGCTCATTACGCAGCTCCTTTTTCAAACACATTTTCTTTCAGCCAGGCCTGGAACGTCTCCCGGTCACGGGCGATGCCATCCCATTCTTTGTAGAAGGCGTTGTCCCGGTCGTAATAACCCAGGGCGTAGGAGGGGCTGGCGCCGCGCGGCGCGACTACAATCGACGTGATGGCCCAAGAGGGCAGTACGCAGGCATTAACGCCGGCATTCAGGTCGTCCACTACCTCCTCTACGGTGACAATGCTGCGCTTTGCCGCCAGCACTACCTCTTTCTGAATGCCGATAATCCCCTCAACCAGCACGTTGCCCTTGCGGTCAGCGCGCTGCGCGTGGATCACCGCTACATCGGGGCGAATTGAGGGCACGGCCGCTAGGCGTTCGCCGCTGAACGGACACTCAATGAACTTGATCTGGTCGTTTACTTTTGGCAGGTCGCTGCCCACATACCCGCGCAATATCGCCAGTGGAAGACCGGCCGCGCCCGCTTCATAGGCGCAGGCCATGGCTGCGTGACTGTGTTCGAGAATCTCCAGCTTGTTCGGCCAACCTTTTTCCACAGCGTCACGCAAACGATGCAGGGAACCCACGCCAGGGTTGCCGCCCCAAGAGAAGATCAGCTTTTTGGCACAGCCGGCGCCGATCATTTGGTCGTAGATGAGATCCGGCGTCATGCGCACCAGCGTCAGGTCACGTTTTTCCTGACGGATGACTTCATGGCCTGCCGCAAACGGGATCAGGTGGGTAAAGCCTTCCATGCAGACCGTGTCGCCATCGTGGATGTGGCGGCTCACAGCTTCCTGGAGGGTGAGAAATTCAGCCATTACTGTATCTCCATTATCGCGATTGATTAAAGTTCGCTAAACGAACATATGTTTAATATGCGAACATAATGGAGCCAAGTTTTTGCCGTCGTCAAGGATAAAATTTAATCATCCGCCGAAATGCACAGATGTTCGGACACCGAACTAGCTGCTAACATGCCGCAAATTATTGAGCAAAATGGGGAGTTACAGTGGAAGATCAGCTTCTTCAACCGGGTGATCGCGACTATGTAGGGGCGCTGGCCGCGGGCCTGGAGGTGTTGCAGGCATTTGATGCCGAGCATGCGCGCATGACCTTAAGTGAAGTCGCCGCCCGCACCGAAATGGATCGGGCCAAAGCCAGGCGGTTTCTGCTCACCCTGCACGCGTTGGGTTTCGTCAAACGTAGTGGCAGGCAGTTCGAGCTGACGCCTAGGGTGCTGCAGTTGGGTTACGCCTATCAGGCTTCCAACAATTACCGCGCGGTAATTCTGCAACACCTGGAGGACATTACCGCTGAGCTGGGCGAATCGTCTTCACTGGCGGTGCTGGATAGTGATGATGTGGTGTATGTGCTGCGCTCGTCGGCCCGGCACCGGCTAATGGCCATCACGTTGTCGGTAGGGACCCGCTTGCCGGCCGCTTATACGTCCATGGGCAGAGTACTGCTAGGGCAATTGTCAGAGGCAGAGCTTGATGCGTACTTCGCCAGGGTAACTTTGCACGCTTTTACCGCGCTCTCTGTGACCCGACCCGCTGCTTTGAAAGAAGAGATCATCAAGGCAAGAGAGCAGGGTTATGCCATCGTCGACCAGGAGCTGGATTCCGGTTTGCGCTCGGTTGCAGTGCCGGTGTTTGCCGGCAACGGCGAACTGCTTGGGGCGATCAATATCAGCACTAACGCGGCGCGGGTGGATATGCAAACGCTGAAGGACGTTTACCTGTCTCGTCTGCAGCAAGCCGCTGAAGCCGTGAGGCAGTCCACGCGCTGAGCTTTGCGATAGAGCGCGATCCAGATACGGCAGGGTGATTATGGGTAGCGTCCGGTCAGCCGATTCTCCACCAATCCATCGAGGATGGTGTTGGCCAAGCGCATGACCGCATTGGGGTTTTCTCCGCGCCGGCGGCAGGCAATTACCGGTACGGTGATGTTGTCGTCATCCAGAGGCATGTACTCCACGCCCTCTCTATGTAATCGCCGGACTTGTTCCGGCACCAGAGTAAAGCCCATATCAGACGCCACTAGTGATAGCGCTGTCTGCAAATCATTGACCTGCTGGATTACGTTCAACCGCAAACCGCGTCGGTGAAATAACCCTTGGGTAAGGTCGGAGAAATTGGGGCCGGGGCCTGAGGGGAAAGTGATCATTGGCCATGCAGAGAGTTCTTTCATAGACGGCCTGTGATGAGTTAGAGGATTGCCTGCGGGAATGGCGGCAATCATGGGTTCATCGAATAGCAGCTCCTGATCGACGTCAGGATCTTCGATGCGAATGCGGCCAAAGCCTATGTCTATTTTGCCGGCCTTGAGCGCATCCACTTGCTCGCGGGTTTTCAATTCGTGCAGAACGATTTCCAGATTCTTGTTACGCCGCAAGCGGCGGACCATCAGTGGCAGCTGACCATAGAACACCGAGGGTACGAAGCCTATGGAGAAAACGGTTTTACGGTGCTGAGCGATCCGCCGGGTGTCATTAACGGTGGCATTTACCTTGTCGAGAATCTGGCGAGCTTGTTCCAAAAAATATCTGCCGCCTGTGGTTAGCTCAAGGCCCCGCGATTTACGGATAAATAGCTCCACACCTATTTCCTCTTCCAGCTGCTTGATTGCGCGGGTTAAGGGAGGCTGAGCTATAAAAAGCTGTTTTGCTGCCCGCGTGAAGTTCTGCTCCTCCGCCACTGCCATGAAGTAGCGCAAGTGTCTTAGCTCCATCCATACCTCCAAGGTATAGCTCTCTACTTAATCTGTATTGGTTCATCTTCATGAAACTTTGTACTGTTCGAATCACAATTTTTCCACCTGCGATTCGGAGAGCAAATGCCCGCAACCATTCAGTCCATCGAAGCCATCCTGGTTGATATACCAACCATCCGGCCGCACAAGCTATCCATGACAACCATGGGGGTTCAAACCATGGTGATAGTGCGTATGAAGGATTCGGATGGGCTCGAAGGTCTGGGCGAAGCGACTACCATCGGTGGCCTGGCTTACGGTCCCGAAAGTCCTGAAAGCGTAAAGCTTACTATCGACGCCTATTTCAAGCCGTTGCTGCTGAATCAGCCAGCGAACGCTATCAATACCCTTAGGGTAAGGCTAGACCATGCTGCGCGTGGAAACAACCTGGCCAAGTCCGCGATAGAGACCGCGCTACTGGATCTGCAAGGCAAACGTTTGAATCGCCCGGTTTCTGATTTGCTCGGCGGAGCGTTGCATGCCCATATTCCGGTGCTCTGGACGCTTGCCAGCGGCGATACCGAGAAGGATATCGACGAAGCTCAAACCCTGCTGGCGCAGAACCGCCACTGCGACTTCAAATTGAAGATCGGCTCGCGTGCGCTGATGGATGACGTCCGCCATGTCGCCGCGATCAAGTCAGCAGTCGGATACAACGCCAGTGTGCGGGTCGACGTCAATCAGGCCTGGGATGAAAGCACTGCTGCAAAGGGCATGGCCGAACTGCAGGCTGCAGGCATCGACCTGGTCGAGCAGCCCACACCAATGAAGGATTTTGCCGCGCTGGTACGGCTCTCAAACAAGTTTCATATCCCCATTCTGGCTGATGAGTCTGTCGCCGATGCCAAGGATCTTTTTGCGTTGGCCGCTGCCGGCTTTTCCGGCGCGGTAGCGATGAAGATAGCCAAGGCCGGCGGACCCATCCGTGCACTCCAGCAGGCACAGGTAGCCCAAGCCGCTGGTATCGGTCTGTATGGCGGCACCTTGCTGGAAGGCACCATCGGTACCGTCGCGTCCCTGCACGCCTGGTCCACTCTGGAAACCCTGCATTGGGGCACCGAGATGTTCGGTCCGCTGTTGATGAAGGACGACATCGTGGTCAAGCCGCTCAACTTTCATAACAACGGTGTGGACCTCCCCACCGGCCCGGGCCTGGGCGTCGACATCGACGAAGACAAGTTGGCCTTCTATCGCCGCAAGACATAACGCGCCTAAAGCTCAGCAACTGGAGAAAATCCCATGCTTTTTAAAGTCGAGATGAAAGTGAATATCCCCCATGACATGCCTGCCGATGTGGCTACGGAGGTCAAGACGCTCGAGAAAGCCTACGCCCAAGACCTGCAGCAGCAAGGCAAGTGGCGTCACCTGTGGCGGGTAGCGGGTAGCTACGCCAACGTCAGCATTTTCGATGTTGCGGACAACGCTGAACTGCAGGAGCTGATCAGTAACCTGCCGCTGTTCCCTTATATGGATATTTCCGTCGCACCCCTGTGCCGTCACCCGTCCTCTATCCGTGAAGACGACAGCTGACAGGGACGATTACAGAAACCCGGCGCATACCCAAACCCAGGCGCCATAAAAAGCCTGTTGCTGATTGATTTGAACGTTCTGAGCAACAAAAACAAGAAACTGAGGAGACCGACAATGACCGTTAAAACGATGCAAGCTGCCGATGTGAAGGAACTGCTGGAGAAGGTTGCCGGCTTCAACAAATCCGGTGGTGATGAACGGGTGAAGAAAATCGTTCACCGTGTCATGCACGACATTTTCCAGATCGTCGAAGATTTCGATGTTTCGCCTGAGGAGTTTTGGAGCGCCGTGTATTACGTCGGTGAGCTGGGCGCCAACGGTGAAGCTGCGCTGCTGGCCCCGGGCTTGGGAATGGACCGCTATCTGGACATCCGCCAGGATGCTAAGGATGAGCAGGCCGGCTTGGCTGGCGGCACCCCGCGCACTATTGAAGGCCCGTTGTATGTTGCAGGTGCGCCTATCAGCGACGGCTTTGCCCGCATGGACGACGGCTCTGACAAGGAAGCGGAAGTCATTCTGATCAAGGGTCAGGTTACTGATGAGAAAGGTGTTCCGGTCGCCAATGCTATGGTCGACATCTGGCAAGCCGACACCAAAGGCGCCTATTCTTTCTTTGATCAGTCGCAGAGCGAATATAACCTGCGTCGTCGCATCAAGACCGATGCCGACGGCCGCTACGCCGCACAGAGCATCATGCCCTCCGGCTACGGTTGCCCACCAGAAGGCTCTGCCCAGAAATTACTGAACCACTTGGGTCGTCATGGCCAGCGTCCCGCACATATTCATTACTTCGTGGCCAAGCCTGGCTTCAAACATCTCACCACCCAAGTCAACATCGCTGGTGATGAATACACTTTCGATGACTTCGCCTTCGCCACGCGCGAAGAGCTGGTGGTAGACGCCAAGCCTGTGCAGCGCTCCGAGACGGCTGAAAAGCATGGCATAACTGGCCCGATTACTGAGGTCGAGTTCAACGTGGTGCTGGTTGCCACGGACAAGGCCGAGCTGTATGAGCGCCATGCGCGTCCCCGCGCTCTAGAAAATGCGGAGTGAATATCATGACTAGCAAACTCTCAAAACTCGCTGAAAAGGTAAAGGGCGCCGTCGTCGCAGACCCTGCAACCGGTCGTTACCAGTGCGACCGGGGCATATTTACCGATCAGGAACTATTCGAACTGGAGATGAAATATATCTTCGAAGGTAACTGGGTTTACCTGGCTCACGAGAGCCAGATCCCCGAACTGGGCGACTATTTCACCGTAACTGTAGGCCGCCAGCCGGTGATCATTACCCGCACCAAGGATGACGAGCTCAAGGCTATCCTCAATACCTGCTCGCACCGTGGAGCGACACTGTGCCGCAAGAAACGTGGCAATAAGGCTTCCTTCACCTGCCCCTTCCATGGCTGGACCTTTCGTAATGACGGCCAGTTGCTAAAAGCCAAGGATCAGAAGAAGGGTGGCTATCCAGAGCAGTTCAATACTGACGGCTCGCATGATCTCAAGCAGTTGCCGAAGTTTGGCAACTATCGCGGCTTCCTCTTCGGCAGCCTGAATGCCGATGTGGTGTCCCTTGAGGAACACCTGGGGGAAACCACCAAGATCATTGACAACATCGTGGATCAGTCTGAAGACGGTCTGGAAATCCTGCGGGGCACCTCGACCTATACCTACGAGGGCAACTGGAAGCTCACCGCTGAGAATGGCGCGGACGGTTACCACGTTGGCACCGTGCACTGGAACTACCTATCCACCATGGGCCAGCGCAACTATGACAAGGGCGGCACCGAGGCAGTTGATGCCAAGAGCTGGTCGGCTGACGGCGGATTTTACTCCTTCGAAAACGGCCACATGATGCTCTGGACACGTCTGCTAAACCCGGAAGTGCGGCCGATCTTCAGCCAGCTTGAGCGCTTGCGTCAGACCTTTGGCGAGGCCCGTGCCGATTCTATCGTGCGCACCACCAAGAACCTGTGTCTGTACCCTAATGTGTACCTGATGGATCAGTTCTCCACTCAGATCCGCGTGACTCGTCCGATCAGCGTCAACAAGACCGAGGTGACCATCTATGCTTTCGGCCCGAAGAACGAGCCGGCTGAGCTACGTACCAAGCGCATTCGCCAGTATGAGGATTTTTTCAACGTCACCGGTATGGGTACACCGGATGACCTGGAAGAATTCCGCGCTTGCCAGAACGGTTACGAAGCACAGGGTATGCGCTGGAACGACATGAGTCGCGGTGCCACGCACTGGATTGACGGTCCGGATGAGCATGCCAACCAGCTAGACATGAAGCCCAGCATGAGTGGCGCCAAGCCCGATGATGAAGGCCTGTATGTAAATCATCACCAGCACTGGCAGGTGGAGATGCTCCGCGCCATTGAGGCCGAACGCGCTAACCTCATTCCGGTGACCGCAGAGGAGGCAGCGTTATGAGCCTGAGTTATCACGACATTGAGCAATTCATCATCCGCGAAGCGCGCTTTCTGGATGACCGTGAGTGGGATCAATGGCTGGCGTGCTACCACGCAGACGTTACCTACTGGATGCCAGCCTGGGATGACAACGATGAGCTGACCGAAGATCCGCAACGGGAAATCTCGCTTATCTATTACCCCAACAAGGATGGCCTGGAGGATCGGGTTTACCGCATCAAGACTGAGCGCTCCGGCGCTAGCTCCATGCCCGAACCGCGGACCACGCATTTCACTAGCAATCTGGAGATCCTGTCCCAGACCGAGAGTGAAGTGAAGCTGCGGTTCAACTGGCTGACCAAGGCCTATCGCTACAAGAAGACAGCCGAATTCTTCGGCACATCCTTCTACACCCTGGATGTCACCGGTAAACAGCCGCTGATTCGGGAGAAGCGGCTGGTCCTGAATAACGATTGCATCAATCAGGTGCTGGACGTTTACCACCTGTAATTGATCGGGAGAGCAGCATCATGAGTTATAACATCGCGCTTAACTTTGAAGACGGTGTAACCCGTTTTGTGTCCTGCAACGAAGGCGAAACTGTGCTGGATGCGGCCTACCGTGCGCAGATAAACCTGCCCATGGATTGCTCCGACGGCGTTTGCGGTACCTGCAAGGGTGCCTGCCGCCAGGGAGAGTTTGACTTGGGCGAGGAGTATCTCGAGGAAGCATTGTCCGAAGAGGAAGTGACGCAGGGTATGGTCCTGACCTGTCAGATGGTGCCCTCCAGTGATTGTGTTGTCGAAATTCCTGTACCTTCGACCATGTGCAAGACCGGTAATGCGGCGGTGACCGGGAAGGTTGCCGAGGTGAACCTGATCTCGCCTACATCCATCGAGCTCAAAATCAGGGTAGAGGAGGAGCTCGCCTTCCTACCGGGGCAGTACGTGAACATTCAGGTGCCGGGCACCGAGGAAACCCGGGCATATTCTTTCAGCTCCAGGCCCGGCAGCCGGGATCTGAGTTTTCTGATCCGTAATGTGCCAGGCGGGCTAATGAGTTCCTGGCTGGTGGGCGAAGCGCGTACCGGTGACAAGGTGACACTTACTGGCCCGATGGGTAGCTTCTATCTCCGGCCAATCGAGCGTCCGGTTTTGATGCTGGCTGGCGGCACTGGCCTGGCCCCGTTTTTGGCCAAGCTTGAGCACATGAAAGCCAACGGTTGTGACCTGCCTACGCATCTGGTCTATGGCGTCAGCACTGAGGATGATCTGGTTTGTCTGGATATACTCGACCGCTTCGTCAGCGAGCTGCACAACTTCACCTACGTCACCTGCGTGTCGAGCACCGACGGCGACCACGCGCGCAAGGGTTACGTCACGCACCACATGGATGAGGCACCTCTCAACGAAGGCGATGTAGACGTCTATTTGTGCGGGCCTCCGCCCATGGTCGATTCCGTCCTCGCATTCTTCCGCGAGCAGGGCATCACCCCTAACTCCTTCCATTACGAGAAGTTCACCCCAAGCCTGTCAGCCGCGCAGGAGCAGGTGGCATGAGCGCCCGCTTCACCGACAAGGTTATGGTCATCACCGGGGCTGCGCAGGGCATTGGCAAGCGCGTAGCCGAGCTGGCTGCGGCAGAGGGCGGCCGGCTGCTGTTGGTTGACATCGCCGAGTATGTTCAGGGGGTCGCTGCTGATCTAAGGGAGCAGGGCGCAGAAGCCGTCGCGGTCCAGGCTGATCTGGAAACCTGGGCCGGCGCAGAAAAGGTCATGACGGAGGCTTATCAGCAGTTTGGCCGGATCGATATCCTGATCAACAACGTCGGCGGGACCATCTGGGCGCAACCCTTTGAGCACTATAGCCCTGAGCAAATCGCGAAGGAAATCCAGCGCTCACTGTTTCCCACTCTGTGGTGTTGCCGCGCAGTGCTGCCCTACATGCTGGAGCAGCAGGGCGGGGTGATCGTCAACGTTTCCTCCGTTGCTACCCGAGGGCTGATGCGAGTGCCCTATGGCGCTGCCAAGGGCGGCGTCAACGCCATGACCGTCAACCTGGCTTATGAGTACGCGCCGCACAACATCCGTGTGAATGCCACTGCGCCCGGCGGTACGGAGGCTCCGCCACGGCTGACGCCGCGCAACCTCAGCACTCAGAACGACCAGGAAAAGGCCTGGTACCAGACCCTTGTCGATCAGACCAAACAGAACAGCTTCATGCAGCGTTATGCCGATCTGGATGAGCAGGCAGAGCCCATTCTGTTCCTAGCATCGGACGCCGCCAGTTTCATAACCGGAACCGTGATTCCGGTCGCCGGTGGAGACCTGGGTTAACAGGCTTCGTCACTTAAACCAGGAAGGTAACTCCCGCACAAAAACAAATAAGGCGAGTACAGACCGATGAGAAATATCGACGTAAACAACGTTATCGATAACGCCACATTCAGCCGCTTTCACTGGAGGGTGCTCTTCTGGTGCACCCTGATTATCATCTTCGACGGCTACGACCTGGTGATCTACGGTGTGGTACTGCCTATCCTCATGGACGAGTGGCAACTAAGCCCCTACGTTGCCGGCCTGCTAGGCAGCAGTGCGCTGTTTGGCATGATGTTCGGCGCTATGGGGTTCGGTATGTTGTCGGATCGAGTGGGCCGCAAGAAAGTTATCATTGGCTGCGTAGTGCTGTTCAGTGTGACCACGGTGGTTAACGGCCTGGCTACCACGCCCTGGCAATTTGGCGTGCTGCGCTTTATCGCTGGGCTCGGCATTGGCGGCGTTATGCCAAACGTGGTGTCGCTGATGAGCGAATACTCGCCAGCGCGCAAACGCAGCACCCTGGTAGCGCTGATGTTCAGTGGATACGCCGTGGGCGGGATGATATCTGCTGGCCTGGGTATCTGGATCGTGCCTAATTTCGGCTGGCAGATCATGTTTTATCTGGCCGGCGTGCCGATGCTACTGCTCCCTTTAATGCTGAAATACCTACCTGAGTCCGTAGCCTTCCTGATGGCGCAGCGGCGCGAGAACGAGGCGCGCTATGTGCTTCAGCAAATCGCGCCGCTGATGAACATCCGTAAGGATGATGTGCTTGAAGTACCGCCTACCAACGACAGCAAGGCACCGGTGCTGGAGCTATTTCGCAACGGCCGCGCAATGAGCACCGTGATGTTCTGGATAGCATTTTTTTGCTGCCTGTTAATGGTATACGCCCTCGGATCCTGGCTACCTAAATTGATGTCGAACGCCGGGTATGCTTTGAGCTCAAGCCTTATGTTTTTGATGGTGCTCAACGTCGGAGCAATTGTCGGCGCGGTTGGTGGCGGCTGGTTAGCGGATCGTCTATCGCTGCGTTCGGTGTTGGTAACCTTTTTTATCATGGCCTCAGCTTCCTTGGTTATGCTTGGCTACGACAGTCCGATGTGGTTCCTCTACACGCTGGTGGGTATCGCCGGTGCAACCACTATCGGTTCGCAGATCCTCTTGTATGCCTACGTCGCCCAATACTACCCAACCGCCATTCGTTCTACCGGCCTTGGCTGGGCCTCTGGGATCGGCCGCAATGGCGCCATCGTTGGCCCGTTGCTGGGTGGTGCGCTGCTAGCGACGGCCATGCCGCATCACATGAATTTCCTCGCACTTGCAGTGCCAGGCGCCATCGCCACTGTGGCCATAGCGCTAGTTGGCCGGCGTGGACTTGACTCTAAGTCAGCGCCGGTATCAAAGCTCCCTGGTATGGACGTCAGCAGTAACTAGATATCGGATCCTGCATGCGACCCAGGGTTGGCAACTCCGTCCAGCCCTCTTTTAGCCCCGGCGCGTAAGCGCATGGGGCTCTTTTTTAACCAACAATAATGTTGTCACAACGGAACGTTATGTCGAGATTTTTGAAAGACTTATCATTGCCCGCAGCGGTTGCCGGTTTTCTGGCTGTGTTGGTGTCCTACTCAGGGCCGCTTGCGATTTTTTTTCAAGCCGGAGAAAGTGCCGGTATATCCACGGATATGATGACCTCCTGGGTTTGGGCTATTTCGATAGGCGCGGGTATATCCGGGATCATTCTGTCCGTTTGGTTCAAAGCGCCAGTAGTCACTGCTTGGTCAGCGCCCGGTACAGCCTTACTTGTTACGCTGTTTCCAGAGTTATCTTTGAATGAGGCCATTGGCGCCTACATTACGGCAGCACTCATCATTGTAGTCATCGGCATGTCGGGCGCTTTCGATACGTTTGTCCGCGCAATACCCAAAGGCATCGCCGCAGGGATGATGGCAGGCATTCTGTTCCAGTTTGGAGTAGGGGCGTTCGTCGCCATTGAGAACACGCCGCAGTTGGCGATCGGTATGCTTGTGGCCTATATGGTATTTCGGCGCTTATTCCCTAAGTACACCCTGATACTGTTATTGGTTACTGGTGTGGTTCTGGCGATATTGCTGGAGGGCGCATCGCTTTCTGGTATTGGTTTGAACTTGGCAGTTCCGCAATTTATCCGGCCAGAATGGACCTTGAGTGCCACCCTGAGTCTTGCTATTCCTCTGGTGCTGGTGAGCCTGACCGGTCAATTTCTCCCAGGGATAGCTATCGTTCAAAACGCAGGTTATCCGGTCAAAGCCAAACCTATAATCGCTGTAACCGGCTTGTTATCGCTACCTATAGCATTTTTTGGGGGTATTACCATCGTAGTGGCGGCAATCACGGCGGCGATCTGCACTGGTGAAGATGCTCACAAAGCTTTATCGCGTAGATACGTCGCAGGTGTCTTTAACGGTATTTTCTATCTTATCGGCGGCTTGTTTGCGGGGACCATCGTGAGCTTGTTCACGTCATTGCCAGCCGCGTTTGTCGCAGTGCTGGCGGGTCTGGCATTGTTGAGAGCGATTGCTTCCAATCTGTTTTCTGCGCTGGAGGAGGGCCGGGATCGTGAAGCGTCATTGGTTACTTTTTTGGTTACTGCCTCCGGTATGTCTCTCTACGGGTTATCGTCCGCGCTTTGGGGTGTTGTAATAGGCTACGGCTGCTATGTGTTGCTGAACGTTTACGCCGAGAGAGAATGAATTGAAGGTGACTTTTGTATCGCAAAAGCTCCCAGGATCGCTGGGAATACCAGAGCGTGGTTTCGGATGGACCTCGATCAACGCCAACGCTCAAAAAGCTGTACCAGTTCGTCCACTACGTAGCGCACTTTCGGCCGTAGGTGAGACACCTTTGGCCATACCGCGTGCACTTCAACGGGCTCGGGCTCATAGGCCCCCAGTACCTCTACCAATAGCCCGGCATTGATGTCATCCGTGAACAGACAGCGCGGCATCTGACACAATCCTGCCCCAGCTACCGCCGCCAGGATCATTACCTCGCCATCCCCAATTTGATGGGTCACCGGGGGAGCGAACCGCACAGTTTGGGAATGCTGTTGCACGCGCCAGGACAGCGGCTGGCCACGCCTATGGCCAACGATGCAGTGGTGATGCACAAGATCTTCCAACTGTTGAGGTGTCCCATATCGTTCCAGGTAGCTGGGCGCCGCGCAAATAGCCCAGCGTTGCCGCGCCAGACGGCGTGCCACCAGCCCACCGACATCCTTGAGCTCGCCGAACCTGATCATCAGGTCGATACCTTCTTCATTTCTATCCATTGTGAAAGAGGATCTACCATGCCCGTCGTACGAGCTAGCTGGTTTGAAGGGAAATAGCACGCGCAAAAAGCCACTGTTGCTGCTGATATTACCGAGAGTATTGTGAAAAACACGGTTACTCCGGCCGAGTACATTTACGTCATCTTCGAAGACGTGGCGCCATCGGACTGGGCCGGTTCCGGCAAGTTGTTTGGCGATGCACCAGACAAACCCTAAGGCAGTCGGCGAAAAGCAATGCATCGGCTAGTACAGCGATGCACTCCCTAGTTCAGGGTAGAAACTCTGCCTGACCGAGTTCGGTCCGGGGCCTTTGTTGGAGCTGGTGGAGAGCGAGCTGAATAACGTGCGTTAACTCCAGGGGCGGGAGCAAACAAGAGGCTTTTCAATGTGTCTCTATGTGTCACTGACGGTAGTCTTTTGGGTTCTTCTTCTCAGATCAGTCGTTTCAAAAAAACCGCTTTTGTCCTGGTGGGAGCTCATCAAGCTGACCTAGTTGAGTAAAGCCTTGTTTCGGGTAAATACTCGGGAGCCTGAAAATCAAAAGTATCAAACCAGATGCCGATACAGCCTTTTGCTTTTACCAGATCTTCAGCCATTTCCATTTGACGTGGGCCAGTGCCTTGGTTTCTGGTTTGCTCAGGTACGGCCCATAACTCGATGAACAGCCACGATCAAAAATGCTGCCACAGGCCTGGTTGCTCAATAGTGAACTCCGAAATATTGGTGAAAGCAATGTATAGCGGACTTTAAGCGTATTTACCCTTCATTCGATCTGAGGCTCTGACAACGGGATTTCTTTTCCACCAATCATAAATGCGCGAGGAGCGTCAGATTCGACCACTGCCGGTTTAGCTTCGATCTTGTTAGCCTGAGTTGTTTCGCGGCCATAATCTTTTAGCCAATTTCGGTGCCCAAATGACTCTTTGAATAAGCTGAGCAGATGGTCGTGCCAGTCATCCAAAGCCTTCGCTTTTTCGTCGAAATATGCATATCTGTCGTAGATCGCGTCCACGCTAAGATTCGCGTGATTAAGAATTCGGCTGCGTACGTTCTTGCCCAGGCCCCGGCCTGACATATGAGTCGTGGCGGTTCTCCTCAGGTCATGAGCAGTAGGCCTTGGATACCCTTCAGCAATTCGAAGCAGCCCTTCAGACTTCACAAGCTCTGCGTCGGCGACATACGTGTCATAAAGTCTGCGCATTGCCCGGTTTAAAGAAGGTTGAGTCTGATGTGATGACGTACCTCTGCCAGGCAGAACCCAAGGGCTGGGTTCTGCGGCACCGCCGCTCTTTTCAAGTTTTACCGTTTGAAGATGTTTTAGGTGTTGCAGGATTTTGATTACATGGGAGGACAAGGGGATTGCGACGGGATTATTGTTTTTCTCAAAGCGGCCGGACCTGTCCCAGATCCCTTGCTTCAAATCCAAGTCGACCCAGCGCATTGCAGCAATAGTCCCCGAACGCTGCGCAAGCATCAAGGAAAGCAGTAACGCAAAACGAGTGGCTACGGTAATCGATGGATTTGCTAAGCGTTTTAAAAACCAAACTAATTCGTGCTGATTGAGAGCCCGCTCTCTAGGTGTTTCTTTCGTTATTTTTTTCATCTTCACCAGTGGTGTGGCTTCGATAATGTCGCGCTCTACGCAGAAATTGAACAGCGCCCGAACTACAGCTTGCAGGCGATTCGCTGCGACCGGGGCGGTTCTGGCCTTGTCATCCAGTAGAGCCAAAATCTGCCTGCGCTTAACGTCTTGAAGCTTCATGTCTCCAATGCATTTTACAAAATCGTTCTTGAGCATCCGCTCGTCTTCTTTCCAAGACTTTTTGTTGGCCATGGCCCATTCAAGGTATGTGTCCACGGCATCAGCGACGGAAGGGCTCGTCCGGTACTCGAACAGTTCAAGTGTCTTTTTCTGACCTGGATCGATGCCTTGCTCTACCAGCTGGGCGGCATGCCTGGATCTGGCTCGGGCATCCGCCAGTGACATCTTTGGATAGGAACCCAAGGTCAGGCGCCTTGGTTTGCCGTGAAAGCTGTATAGCAGGATGTACGCTATTGATCTTTTGTTCACCCGTACGCCGAAAGTCCCCTGGCCGTAAAGAGGAGGATCGAAGAATTCTTGGCGGTCTTTCTCGGGGTCGTACTTTAGCCGCTTCAGAAAATGTTCTTTCAATGCAGAGCGATTGCTGCTCATGGCCGATCCTTTTGGGGTAGGTTTCGGGTAGGAGTTTAGCGTTTCGGGTAGGATTCGGGTAGGAGTTTGACCATTTTTATTTCGTGGTTATACATTGCCTGTTTTGGGCTTTACGGAAAATAAATCCTTTATAAACAAAATGACGAGATAGATAAAGTTTGATTTATAGTCTTTAAGAGCCTCTGATTGCGTGACAATAACACTGACTTGTAATCAGTAGGTCCCGAGTTCGACTCTTGGTGCCGGCACCATAGTTTTAATGCAAAAGGCTCATCTTCGGATGGGCCTTTTGCGTTTCTGCGCTTTGTCTATCGTTCCAAGTCCTGCTAATTCTCCTGCCGAAATTGCACTGGGTCACATCCCGCCTGCTGCACCGTTGCCTTTGAGTTTTTGTGTTCATAGCATCCAAGGTTCACAGGAGTGATAACAGCCAAAGGAGCTTGGCATGTCAGGCAAACCCGCCGCCCGTTTGGGCGATCCCACACAGTGTCCGCAGAGCGGGCACGGCAGTAATAACATCGCTACCGGCTCAGCCGATGTGCTATTCGATGGCCAGCCTGCGGCACGCCTGGGTGACAGCACCGCCTGTGGCAGCGCCTTAGTCGGGCAGGTCATCCCTAATGTGTTAATAAACGGTCGACCTGCCGCTGTGCTGGGTAGCACCGGTAGTCATGGTGATGTGGTTATCGGCGGTTCAGGAACTGTGATTATTGGTGGCGCTGTACAGGGTGACTCTGGTGGCGATTCCAATAGTGGCCGTTACTTTGTGCCGGGCTCTGCCGAGCCTACGCAGGCGCTGCGGCAAAGCACTTTTGATGACGGCGTTCCTTTCTCGGTCGAGGACGAAGAGGAAGAAGACGAGCAAGAGCTGCCGCTGCAACAGCGCATCACGCTGCGGGTGGGTATGTTTTTCGATGGCACCCTTAACAATATGAATAATGCTGCGTTTACGGCGCAGTGTAGGCAGGAGGATCTGAATCAGTTTGGCCAACCGACCTTGGAAGCTATCCGTAAGTTTTGTGAGGCGGAAGGCTATTCAGACTTCACCGAAGATGGGCGTTTTGAGTCTAGGCCAGATAACAGCTTTGGCAACGAAGCGAGCAATGTCGCTTTGCTGTATGACTTGTATATGGATCAGGCGGATATGCAGATAAATCCTGATGCTCAAGAGGCAAGTATTAAAGTTTACATCGACGGAATTGGAACCTTGAGCGGCGGGGATGATTCCCTTGCTGGATATGCCTTTGGGCAAGGTGAAACGGGTGTTTTAGCAAGAGTGAAACAAAGTCCTGAGGTTTTTATTAAGAAGTTGCGAGAGTTGTTGGATCACAACCCTGATGTTCTGATTGAAAAAGTTCAATTCGATATTTTTGGTTTTAGTCGTGGCGCAGCTGCGGCTAGGCACTTCGCGAATGAGGTGTTGTCGGCAGATGGCGGCGTTATGTCTCGCCATATTAGTAGCTCGCTCCCAACGTTTGTTGCTGACTTTAAATGGTCGTCCCACTCCAGCATCAACTTTATTGGCTTATTCGATACCGTGGCTGCGATTGGCGACCCTGCGCGCGGCCATATGAGTGTTGGTGACGCCAAAAACCCCGGAGTTAATTTGTATCTTGCCCGCGCTTGCGCCAAGCAAGTAGTGCACCTTACCGCCGCTGATGAGTGTCGGCATAACTTCAGCTTGAATCGGGTTAACACGAAGTATCACGAAGAACTGGTTTTGCCTGGCGTGCACTCCAATTTAGGTGGCGGGTACCCTAGTGTCATGCGGGAGAGGGTATTGCTAGGTAGGCCGAAATTGGTGCGCGGGAGTTACTACTCATTAACCGGTCTTGATAGGGCGCGCCTACAAGCCTCAATTGCGTGGCAGCAACGTGAAGCAGCGGAGGCAGCGTTTCGAGCTAAAGGTCTGCCGGGTAATGGGCGCTTCATTAAGCAAGAACTTAAACTGCTGCCGAGTAACCACAGAACGACAGGACAAGGCTCCGAGGGGGATGTCTTGCTGATGTTAAGTATGGATCGACTGGTGCGGGGCGAGCTATCGAGGGTCTCGCTGCGCGTAATGCACACCAAAGCCGTTGATGGAGGTGTACCGTTCGACACTCTCAACGAGCACGATAGGCGTTTCTCTATCCCCAATGATCTGCAGCCAATTGCTTCCAAAGTCATTTCGGCGGCAATGGCTGGCCAAAATGCAGTTTTGAGCGACAGCGAAAGGCACTATCTACATGGCCGCTATATACATGCTTCCGCTAACTGGAATGCCCGGTGGGGCTTTTTACCGAACAAGCCGCGCACTGATAACCAGCGAGCAATTTATGAGGATCAACAATGAAGAGGCTGTCTGCCATGGGTAAAACACTGATTGCGCTCACACTGCTGATTGCACTGACCGCGTGCGCTGGTGCGACTCCGTCGCAGCGTCCGTCTGACCCTGAGCTGCCTTACCGAACTTGGGAGATTGGGCTCTTGGCTCCAAACTACATGGAGGTCTGGGTGGAAAGCGTGGATGTAGTGGATCAACGCGGCTTTGCCTATGAGCGCGTGCATGGAGGCACATCATCTATTCAAAATCCGCCAGGAAATAAAGGAAATCCTGTTGGTTGGCCAAGTCGCCCGGGAGTTGGAGCAACTCGGCCAATGACAGGAATCGATTTGCCTCAGCACATTTTTGTGCGTTGGCAGTCTTTAGTCGAGCCGCAAATCTATAACGTGCGTGTTGATATCCCTGAGTGGGTTCGAGAAGAGATGGTCACGGGGCATACTGCCTATTGCCGCTTCGATGACAAGAATATAACGGGTTATCGCTACGCGGTTACTTTGGGTTTGGCGCCAGGGGGTATAGCCAAGGCATGGTTGACAGGCGCATGCCTTGAGCCAATAGAAATAGGGCGCTTTCAGGGAGTCGTCGAGCCCAAAGGCCCTTATGGCGGCACCTCGGGAGGTGAGTACTACCGTCCGCCAAGCGAGCACGCCCAGCACTACCTCGACACCCACGAAATCCCCTTCGAGAGTTGGTGAAGGAGACCGGCTGGCGCTATAAAGCGCCGGGTCGGAATGAGCGTTAATCCCGCTTTATTGGTGCGGCTGCCGCTATGGGTTTGTTTGTACTGGCTTCGTCTATACGCACAAAATCCACCACGCGATCCAGAGCCTGGTCGGATGCTTTTAGCAGTCCGGTATGCGCCTGAAATACATGCCAGAGTCCTTTGTAGCGCTCCAGTCGCACTTGCACGCCTTCGGCTCGTGCCGCATCGGCCAAACGCAGACTGTCATTTAACAGCAGTTCGTCTTCGCCTACTTGCAACAATAGCCTTGGTAGCCCTCTGAGCTTGCCGTACAAAGGGGAGACGGCAGGGTCGGCTCTGTCTTGTCCAGGTTGGCAGTAGGCATCACGGGCGAGATCCATCCAGGCTGGGTGGATCAGTGGGTCGCCGGCAGCGGGGTTGTGCATCTGCTCACCGGTAAAGTCGGTAACCGGTGAAAAGCACACCAATGACTCGGGCATGGGCAGGCCCAGTTGCTGCAGCCGCTGGGCGGTGACCAGTACCAGATTACCGCCGGCGGAATCACCGGCGATCGTGATTTGCTCGGGGCGATAGCCTCGGGTCAGCAAGGCCTGATAGGCAGCGACGCAATCATCGCGCGCGGCGGGGTTGGGATAGGTCGGTGCCAGCCGGTAATCCAGTGCGCAAAGATCCCATTTCCCGCGGCTGACCATGGCTGAGCACAGGCTTCGGTGAGTCGCGGGTGATCCCAGTATGAAGGCACCGCCATGCAGATACAGCATTACGCGCCCATCGCTACCTTCGGCCGGGCGATGCCATTCGCACGGACGTTCGGCGATCAGACCGCGGCGCCGGCTCACGCCACGCGCCAGTGGCATGGCGCAGGTCAAGGCCGATAGCACCAGACGCTGTAGCGCAAGCGGCACTGGTGGGCGAATCAAACCGCGAAAGAAAATACGTAGCACGGCGCGCAGAGAGGCGCGCAAGCGCGGCTGTGCTTCTGGTGTGAATTCCTGATCAACGTACGCAGTCATAGTCGCTCAGCCTTGGTTTGCGGGTGAGGTGGCGATAGGCAAAGGTGAAACCGGGCCAGTTCACCGTTTGCTTGCCCTCGGCGGTGAGGTACCAGCTGCTGCAACCTTGTGCCCAAACGGTGCGCTTGGCTGAGTGCTGAATGCGCTGATTGTAGTTCGACTGTGCTTCAGTTCTGACGTTGAGATAGCGCAGCCGACGGCGTTTTAGCGTTTGCAGGCACTGGGATATATAGCGGAATTGGCTTTCCAGCATATAGATGATCGAGTTATGCCCGAGGTTGGTGTTGGGGCCATAGAGCATGAACAGGTTGGGAAAGCCGCTGATACAGATGCCTTTGTAGGCCTCGGCGCCGCTTTGCCAGGTTTGGTTCAGATCCTGTCCGTGCAGGCCGGTAATCTGCATCGGTGAAAGAAACTCGGTGGCGGCAAAACCGGTCCCGTAGATCAATACGTCGGCCTGGTGAGTTTGGCCATCGCGGGTCTGCACGCCATCCGCCACGACTCTCTCAATGGCATCGGTTACCAGCGTCACCTTGTCATCCGCCATAGCGGGGTAGTAGTTATTACTGATGAGTACGCGTTTGCAGCCCATGGGGTAATCAGGCGTAAGTGCCGACCGTTTGTGCGGGTCTTTGATGTGTTTGTGCATGTGCTTGAGGGCCGATTTTTCCTCCCGTTTCGCCAGTGCCGGGAAGTAGACAAACGCCAGAGCACGGACTTCGTGGGTGCAGTACTGCCAGACGCGGTCGAGCTGATGCAGCCAGGCAAAGCGTGAGAGGCGAGCGCGCTTCTTATCGTCATATTGTCGATCGTCTTTGGGCAGGACATAGGGCGCGCTGCGCTGAAACAGTAACATGCTGGCGACCAGTGGCACTATTTGCGGCACAAATTGAATCGCGGATGCCCCCGTTCCGATGACCGCTACGCGTTTGCCGCTTAGATCTACGTCATGCTGCCAGCGCGCGGAATGGAAAGCGGGCCCGGCAAAGTATTCAAGCCCGTCGAGCTCGGGCATCACTGGCCGATTCAGTTGGCCGCAAGCAGTGATCAGGGCACGGCAGCGCAGTTCTTCGCCGTCGATACTGGTCAGGCACCAGAGCCCTTGGCCCTCATCGAAGCGGGCACTTTTTATCTCGCAACCCAGGCGCAGCCTTGAGCGCAGGCCGTATTTGCTGACGCAGTGTTTTATATAAGCGTGAATATCCGGCTGGCGTGCGTACTTGTGGGGCCAGTCGGTGCGAGGCTCGAACGAATAGGAGTAGAGGTGCGATGGCACGTCGCAGCCGGAGCCGGGGTAGTCGTTATCGCGCCATGTGCCGCCAACGTCGTTGGCTTTTTCGATGATCAGAAAGTCGCTGATGCCTGCCTGGTCCAGCTGTATCGCCATACCAATGCCGCCGAAGCCGCTGCCAATAATGATGGCGCTGAGTACGGTGTTGGAGTGATTTTTCTTATACATTGTTTTCTCCTGTTGCTGCCGCCCATCTTAGCGCTTGTATGGCGTTGCGTTTATGGCATAGTCGGTCATAAAACTGTGAATTTCGGACAGGCTTCCATCATGCAAACACTTTCTTGGCCAGCGCATAGCCGTATTACCAGCGTGCAACTTTTGGCTCAGTTCGGCACCGATAATGGCCTATCGCTGGATCAGTGTCTGCAAGGCACTGGGTTGAGTGTTTTAGCGTTGGCCAATCCTCAGCAGGAAGCAAATGCCAGTCAGGAGTTACAGCTCATCGCGAACCTGCTGGAGGGTTTATCAGATCAGCCAGCGTTGGGCCTCGCTGCCGGGCAGCGTTATCGTTTGTCGCACTACGGAATTTGGGGATACGCCTTGCTCAGCAGCGGCAGCCTTCGCGAGGCGCTGGATCTGGGGCTGCGCTATCTTGACCTCACTTTTGCCTTCAGCCGGATAGAGTTGCATGTCGAGGCTGATCGCGCTTTTCTGCAGCTTGATGCTCAAGTGCTGCCAAAGGCGTTACACGACTTTGTGCTATTGCGTGATTGCGCCGCCATTGCCTTGATTCAGCGCGAGCTCACCGGGCAGGAATCGCCCTTTGCTGCGGTAGAGCTGTGTTTGCCGATACCTGAAGCGCAAGAGCGAGTGCTTTATTGTGAGGCGCTGGGTTGTGAGCCGCGTTTCGCTCGACCGCATAACCGGATTGAACTCGACCAGCGACTGCTCGACTTGCCATTAGCGGGTGCTAACGCGGCAACGGCGCAGCTGTGTGAGGCGCAGTGCCGACAACTGCTGCAGAGCTACCGGTCGCGTGGCGGCTTGGCAGCGCAAGTCCGTGAGCTTCTGCTCAGCCGGCCCGGACGGGTGCTGGATATGCCGCAATTAGCTGCACGTCTGAACATTGGCGAGCGCACCTTGCGGCGACGGCTGGCGGCAGAGCAAGTCAGCTTCCGTCAGTTGCTGGATGAAAGTCGGCAGGCGCTGGCCGAAGAACTGCTGGCCGTTGAAGGAATGCCCTTGGAAGCCATAGCCCAGCGACTGGGCTATGGTGAGTTATCCAACTTCATACATGCGTTCAAGCGATGGAAGGGCATGCCCCCGCGCCGATACCGTCAACAGCGCAGTGTCGGTTGACGGTTTTGCCTCAGCGCTGTCATCAGTGCAGCTAATGGTTACCCATTCCGCCGACCAAAGGCGGCTCACCCAGAGCGCTGCTAAGAGTATCTTTGTTGATTACTGTGTTCTGTTCCTATCCAACATTAAGGAGAGTACCTGTGGCCGATCTTGATGCCTTCCGCCAGCAAACCCGTGCCTGGCTGGATGAAAACTGCCCACTGAGTATGCGTAAGCCGATGACCAAGGAAAGTGACCAGTGCTGGGGTGGTCGCAACTTCACGTTTGCCAGTGAAGACCAGAAGCTCTGGTTGGACCGCATGGCTGCCAAGGGCTGGACCGCGCCAGACTGGCCGACCGAGTATGGCGGTGGCGGTCTTTCGCAGGAAGAGCACAAGGTGCTGCGCGAGGAGCTGGCGCGGATCAGCGCGCGTCCTGCGCTGTCGAGCTTTGGGGTGTGGATGATTGGCCCGGCCATTCTCAAGTTTGGCTCTGAGGAGCTTAAGCGTCAGCATTTACCGCCAATCGTTCGCGGCGAGATTCGTTGGTGTCAGGGTTACAGCGAGCCGGGCGCCGGCTCCGATCTTGCCGGCCTGCAGAGCCGTGCGGTTGATGAGGGTGATCATTTTATTGTTAATGGCCAGAAGGTCTGGACTTCCTACGCTGATAAGGCTGATTGGATGTTCTGTCTGGTGCGTACCAACCCGGATGCCAAGAAGCAACTGGGCATCAGCCTGGTGCTGTTTGATATGACCACACCAGGCGTCAGCACCAAACCCATCAAGTTGATCTCCGGTAGCTCTCCTTTCTGCGAGACCTTCCTGGACAACGTGCGAGTTGAAAAGAGTCAGGTGGTGGGTGAGATCAACGCAGGTTGGACGATCGCTAAATACCTGCTGACCCATGAGCGCGAGATGATCGGCGGGATGGGCCGCACGGCCTCAGGACAGAAGACACTGGCGCAGATTGCGGTGGAGTGTATTGGCCTGGATGGCGGCAAGCTGGCGGACGATATGCTGCGCGGTGAAATCGCGCATTGGGATCTGGATGCCAAAGCCTTTGAGTTGACCGCCGAACGAGTGGTTGATGAAGCCAAGGCGGGGCAGGGCGTAGGTGCCGCATCGGCCATGCTCAAGTACTACGGCACTGAGCTGAACAAGCGTCGGCAGGAGCTCCTGGTGGCGCTGCATGGTAGCGACGGACTCGTCTGGGAAGGAGAGGCACACCGCGAGGGTGCGATTGCGCGTAACTGGCTGCGCTCCAAGGGCAACTCGATTGAGGGTGGCACGAGCGAGGTTCAGCTTAACGTCATCTCCCGCAACATTCTTGGGCTCCAGTAACCGGTTAGAGGATTACGTCATGTCAGCATTGGTATTGAACGAAGAACAACAGATGCTCAAGGATGCGGCCAAGCGCTTTATGTATGAAAGTGCGCCGGTCAGTCAGTTGCGCGCCTTGCGTGATAGTGAGGACGCAACCGGTTTCTCCCGTGAGTTGTGGCAGGGTATGGTTGAGATGGGCTTTGTCGGCACGCTTATTCCCGAGGCGCTGGGCGGCTCGCAGTTTGGCTACCTCGGTATGGGTCAGGTGTCTGAGCAGGCGGGTCGCAATCTCAGCGCTTCGCCCTTGCTTTCGACTGCTGTGGGCGGGGTTGCTGCACTGCTATTGGCGGGCTCCAACGATCAACAGCACGCGCTGCTACCCAAGGTGGCTGCCGGTGAGTTGTTACTCTCGCTGGCTGTGGATGAGACGCCTCGGCACAACCCCTCGCAGGTCAGTACCCGGTTGGAGTCCAAGGGCGATGGTTTTGTCCTCAATGGTCGCAAGCAGTTTGTGATCGATGGCCATGTTGCCGACAAACTGATCGTCTCCGCGCGCAGTAGTGGTGCCGATAGCGAGCGCGACGGCATCAGCCTGTTGCTGGTCGATCGCACGGCTGCCGGCGTTAAAGTCGAGCGTGTCAGCATGGCTGACAGTCGCAATGCGGCGCTGGTTACCTTTACCGATGTGGCGGTAGCAGCGAGCGATCTGCTCGGCGAGGCTGGTAAAGGTTTCGACGCGCTGGAGTTGACACTGGATGTGGTCAATGGGCAGTTGGCCGCCGAGTTGCTGGGCCTCTCGTTGGAAGCCTTTGAGCGTACTGTGGCCTACCTGCAGGAACGTAAGCAGTTTGGTGTAACGCTAAGCTCTTTCCAGGGGCTACAGCACCGTTGCGCGCATTTGTTCAGCGAGCTGGAGCTGATCAAATCGGTTGTACTGAAAGCGCTGATGGCGCTGGATGAGGGCGATGAAGATGCGTCCATGCTGGTGAGTCTGGCCAAGGCCAAGGCATCCGAAGTGGCTGAGCTGGCGACTAACGAGGCGGTGCAAATGCACGGCGGCATGGGCATGACCGATGAGTTTGATATCGGCCTGTTCATGAAGCGCGCGCGTTGCGTGCAAGCCCTGTTTGGTGACTTTCGCTATCACGCCAACCGTTTCGCCCTGCTGCGAGGTTATTGAGCGAAATACAGCATAGGCTCTTGCCTCGGCGCCAGACCAGCTATGCTGGTGCCTTGGTAAAACCTGAGGAACCCCGCATTGATCATTTGGTGCGGGGTTCTTTAATATTGGTCTGACCATTTTTGTCTTTTGGGTGCTGCTGCTCTGGTTGGGCATCCTACCGTTTACCAATTACTACGAAGGCAGGGCTAGGCACCCCGCGCTTGACTGGTTAACCTTGCTAGCACTTTGGCTTGAAGGACCCGACCATGCTGTTACGCGGAATGACCTGGCTGATCTTTTTTCAGCTGCTGGGGACAGGACTCAATGTCCTGCTGTTGCCTATTTTGCCGGGGCCTATCATCGGTATGGTACTGATGGTGGCTTATCTTTGCCTGCGCGGAGAGGTGAGTGAGTCTATTAGCCTGGCGGCCGGCGGCTTGTTGAAATATCTGCCTCTGATTCTGGTACCGCCAGCCGTCGGGATCATGGCCTATGGCGCCGAGATCGCGGCGGACGCGACCGCAATCCTGCTCACCCTGGCCATTTCGCTGGCGATCAGCTTGCCGTTTTGTGGTTGGTTGATGCAACGCATGATCCTGCGGCAGCAGGGCAGGGATGATTCGTGATGGGTAGCCTGCAAGAGGCCTGGGCGGCCATTCTCAGTCATCCTCTGTTCTGGGTCGGCATGACGCTGGCGGCCTACCAGTTCGGGCTGGCATTGTATGAAAGGACCAAGCTGGCAGTATTCCACCCGGTGCTGGTTTCCACGCCGGTGCTGGTGCTGCTGATTTGGCTGGCGGGCGAGGATTACGCACATTATCGGGACGCTGTCTCACCGTTGCTGGTGCTTCTGGGGCCTGCGACTGTCGCTCTGGCTATACCGTTGTACCTCAACCTGCGCCGGATTCGCAGTTTCTTCTGGCCCGTGGTGGTGTGTCTGCTGGTGGGCGGTGCCTTTGCTACTCTGATGGCGATTTTGCTGGCCTGGTTGCTGGGCGCTGAGCCCATGATCATGATGACCTTGGCACCCAAGTCTGTAACCTCGCCCATTGCCATGTTGGTTGCGGAGCAAATTGGTGGCGTTGCCGCCCTGGCAGCGGTCTTTGTGATGTTTACCGGTGTGCTGGGTGCGATCTTCGGCCCTTGGTTGTTGCGTATTTGTGGCGTTGATCATCCTGCCGCCTGGGGTATGGCGATGGGGATGACTGCTCACGCGGTAGGTACCTCGCGTGCCTTGGAAGAAGGTGAGGAGGCTGGCGCCTTCGCGGCCTTGTCGATGAGCCTGATGGGGATGGCGACCGCGCTGTTATTACCGCTCGCCGTCTCGTTATGGACTATGCTTTGAGTCAGATACGTTTTGGCCAGCTCTGTTGGGTAAGTGATCGCTCCCGATCCTGATTGCGTCTGATACACATCAGGCGCTTGCCTGCGGCAATTGGTCCGTTCCTTTATTGATCTATGTCAAGCAAACTGCAATCTGGAACATTCCAGTCTGTTGCGGAGTCACAGCCAGAGTCCCTGTCGCTTGCCACACTCTGTTAAACGGATAACCGGCGTCATAATTCCCAGAAGGAGCAGTACGCATGGAATTGGATCCTCTCCTGTTGTCACGCATGCAGTTTGCGTTCGTCGTGTCCTTTCACGCCATCTTTCCGGTGTTCAGTATTGGTCTCGCGACCTTCATCGCCTTCTTGGAAATGCTTTCATTCAAGACCGGTAACCCGGTTTGGGAGCGCTTGTCCAAGTTCTGGGTGCAGGTGTTTGCGGTGGTATTCGGCATGGGCGTGGTGTCGGGTATCGTCATGTCCTTCCAGTTCGGTACCAATTGGAGTAACTACTCCTACGCTGCGGCCAACTTTCTCGGGCCGATGCTCAGTTATGAAGTAATTACTGCCTTCTTCCTGGAAGCCGCCTTTCTCGGCGTATTGCTGTTTGGTCGTAACCGGGTACCCAAGGGCCTGCATTTATTTGCCGCCTGCATGGTGGCGCTGGGCACCATGATCTCAACCTTCTGGATTCTTTCCGCCAACAGCTGGATGCATACGCCAGCTGGCGTAGAGCTGCGTGATGGTGTGTTTTTCGTGACCTCCTGGAGTGAGGCGATCTTTAACCCATCCTTTCCCTATCGTTTGGCGCACATGGTGCTTGCCTCGTTCCTGACGGGTTCCTTTGTGGTCTCGGGGGTGAGTGCCTGGTATCTGCTGCGTGGCCGCGAGGTAGAGGTGAATCGCAAGGCGCTATCCATGTGCCTGTGGCTGATCCTGATCCTGGCACCTACGCAGGCGGTGGTCGGTGACTTTCATGGTCTTAATACCCTGGAGCATCAACCGACCAAGGTTGCGGCGATGGAAGCCAACTGGGAGACCTCATCGGGCGTGCCATTGTTGCTGTTTGCTTGGCCAGACAAGGAAAGCCAAAGCAATCTCATCGAGATTGGCATTCCCAAGCTGGCGAGCCTGATCCTGACCCACGACATTGATGGCGTAGTGCCAGGGCTCAAGGACGTACCTGTGGCCGAGCAACCCGAGGTGCCGCTGGTTTTCTGGGGCTTCCGCGTGATGGTCGGTTTGGGTCTGCTGATGATTGGCACTGCTTTTATTGGTTTGCTGCTGCGCTACAAGCAGCGTTACTGGCAGACGCCCTGGTTTTTGCAGGGGCTGCGGCTGATGAGTGTTACTCCCTTTATTGCGGTTCTAGCGGGGTGGGTCGTCACCGAAACCGGCCGATCGCCATGGTTGGTGTATGGAATGATGACGCACGCTGAGGGGGTTACGCCTTCACTAACGGGTGGTATGGCGCTGTTTACCCTGCTGGGCTACATCACGGTTTACTTGATGATCTTCAGTGCAGGCCTGTATTACCTGATGCGCGTATTGCAAGACGGTCTGGAAGTCGACGCTCTGCATGGCGAGGAGGACGATGATGTGCATCGGCCCTCACGTCCGCTGTCGGGTAGTGACGTGACATTCGAACACAAGGGGGCCTGAGCATGGAATCGCAAATCTTTGATCTGTCGATGATCTGGGCGATGATTATTGCCTTCGCGGTGATCATGTATGTGCTGATGGATGGCTTCGATCTGGGCGTCGGGATGCTGTTTCCGTTTGCCCCGGATGAAGATGCCCGCGACGTGATGATGAACTCGGTAGCGCCCGTCTGGGATGGCAACGAAACCTGGCTGGTGCTGGGTGGCGCTGGCCTGCTCGGGGCGTTTCCGCTGGTTTACTCGATCCTGCTACCGGCTTTGTACATTGGCGTCTTTTTGATGCTCGCGGGTCTGATCTTCCGTGGTGTGGCGTTCGAGTTTCGCTTCAAGGCGAAAACCTCACGCTATCTGTGGAACTGGGCCTTTGCCGGCGGCTCCTATCTGGCTGCTTTTGCCCAGGGCGTGGTGGTTGGCTCCTATATTCAGGGGTATAAAACCGAAGGGTTGGTTTACGCTGGTGGCGCCTTTGACTGGCTTACGCCTTTTACCGTGATGACCGGTGTAGGCCTTATGGCAGGCTACGCGTTGCTGGGTAGCACCTGGCTGATCATGAAAACCGAAGGTTATATCCAGCAGTGGGCCTACCGGGTTGCGCCCTGGTTGTTGGCTGCAGTGTTAGGTGTGTTTGGCATTATCAGTATCTGGACGCCGTCGGTGGACCCAAGTGCCTATGAGCGCTGGTTCTCTATGGTGCGCTGGATCTGGATATTCCCGCTGCTGGCGCTGTTTTTTGCCTATCAGATATGGAGTGGGCTGCGTAAACGCAAGGAAGTGGTACCGTTTTTGGCCACCATGGCGATGTTTTTCTCTACCTATTTTGCCTTGCTGTGGACCCGCTGGCCTTACGTTATTCCGCCCAATTTCACCTTGTGGGATGCCGCCTCGGCGCCGGGATCACAGCTGTTCCTGTTACTTGGGATGCTGTTTGTAATTCCGATCATCCTCGCCTACACGGCCTGGACCTACTGGATCTTCCGCGGCAAGGTGCGCGTGGGTGAAGGCTATCACTGAGTCTGGTCGCCGCAGTCGCAGCTGGCTGCGGCAGCAGGGGCTGGCTGTCAGGGGCTTGCTGCGTGCAGCGGTGCTGGCGGGGGTGCTGCAGACCCTCGCCATCATTGTACAGATGGGTTTGATCGCCTGGCTGGTGCATGCACTCCTGATTGTTGGGCTCCCTTTTACTTCTTTGTTCTGGCCGGCAGGCGGTTTGCTGCTGGCGATAATACTACGCGCGTTTGCTCAGGCCGCTCAGGAGCGCTGCGGCCAACATGCCAGTGCCAGGGTGCGACAGCAGGTACGTGAGCAGTTGGCTGCAGATTGGTCGTTACTTGGTCCGGTGCGCTTGGCCGATCGCTCCAGTGCGATGCTGACCAATCAATGGGTCGAGCAGGTCGAAGCCCTTGATGGTTATTACGCGCGTTATCTTCCGCAGCAGTGGCTCGCACTGCTGTCTCCTTTATTGATCCTGCTGCTGGTGTTCTGGCTTGACTGGCTCGCGGCGCTGTTTCTGTTGCTGGCGGCACCGCTGATCCCTCTGTTTATGGCGCTTATTGGCATGAGTGCGGAAAAGATCAGTCAGCAGCACGTGCTGGAGGCTGGGCGGCTGGCCGGGCATTTTCTTGATCGAGTACGTAGTCTTACCAGTCTGCAGCTGTTTGGTCAGACCGGGGCGGCCACAGCTTCGATTCGGGACGCGGCCGAGCGTTATCGTTCGGTAACCATGCGCACCTTGCGTGTGGCATTTCTGTCTTCTGCCGTGCTGGAGTTTTTTGCCTCGGTGGCGATTGCAGTAGTGGCGATGTACATCGGCTTCGGTTTGCTCGGTTATATAGATTACGGGCCAGCGGGGCAGTTGACGCTGTTCTCCGGCTTGCTGATCCTGCTACTTGCGCCCGAGTTCTTCCAGCCACTGCGCAGTCTGGCGCAGTCCTATCACGATCGCGCGGCCGCGCTTGGCGCAGCCGATGGCATGGCTGCATTACAGGTAGAAGCCGCCAGTGTGGCGCGTCCGCAAATGGTCGTGTCCGGTTCCGATGATAGCCTGGTGCAGATTAGCGGTCTGTCGCTGGACTATCCGGGCCGAGATCGGGCGTTGGACCAGGTTTCACTGGATATCCGCCGTGCTGAAGTGGTCGCGTTGGTTGGTCCTTCCGGGTCAGGCAAGTCGAGCCTGCTGCATTGTCTTGCCGGCTTCGTCACGCCGACGACAGGTGCTATCAGTCTGTTTGGGCAGTCGCCCGGTCAGCAGCCGCTGGCGTGGTTAGGCCAGCAACCCTTTTTGATCAAGGGAAGTTGGGCCGAGAATCTGCGTCTGACTGCACCGCAAGCGGATACCTCTGCGCTGTTGCAGGCGATTGAGGCGGTCGGCTTGAGCGCTCTGTTGGCCGCGCAACCACAGGGACTGGACACGCTGCTGGGCGAAGGCGGGCGAGGCCTTTCGGGCGGGCAGGCGCAACGCTTGGCATTGGCACGGGTGTGGCTGTCTGATGCTCCGCTGGTGCTGTTGGACGAGCCTACGGCCAGTTTGGATGAGCATAGTGAGGGCGCGGTCATTGTAGCGCTAAGGGCGCTGGCGGCGTCTGGCAGAACGCTGGTCATCGCTACGCATCACCCGAGCTTGATGGCGCTGGCCAGTCGACGCTACCACTTGGAAAAGGGGCGCCTGGCAGATGTCTGAGTTGAAGCCCTGGCTGGCCTTGATGATGCAGCGGCGTATGCGGCTGTTGCTGGGCGCCTTGCTGATGGCGCTGACGCTCTTTAGCGCGATAGGGTTGCTGGCGTTATCTGGCTGGTTTATTACCGCAACCGGGGTGACTGCACTGTTGTGGGCGGCAGGGCAGAAGGTGATGTTTGATATCTACATGCCGGGTAGCGGTATACGCTTCTTCGCGCTGACCCGCACAGTGGCGCGCTACTCAGAGCGCGTTTACAACCACAACACGGTACTCAGCCTGCTGGCAGATTTGCGCGGTCGGCATTTTGCTGCGCTGACGCTGCTTGATGGCGCGACCCTCAGTCGCCTGCGCGCTGCGCAGTGGTTAAACCGTCTGACGGCAGATATCGATACGCTGGATACGCTGTACCTGCGCTTGCTGGCGCCGCCTTTGGTGGCGCTGCTCGGCATTGTGCTGGTCTGCGGCTTGATCGCAGTCTTCCATGTGTCGCTGGCACTCATTGCCGGGGCAATGCTGCTGTCCTTGTTGCTTGCGCTGACCCTAGGTATGGCGCTTTTGGGTTTGCACTACAGCGCGCGACGGGTGGAGCAGTTGGACGCGTTACGCGTGCTGGCGTTAGAGCAGTTGCAGGGGCAGGCAGAGCTGGCGGCGGCGGGCGCCATTGAGCGGCATCGGCAGCACTTGCTGGCAGCCAGCCAGCAGATGCTAAGCGAACAGCTCGTGCTGCAGGGGCGTGTTGCCTGCGGGCAAGCACTGGCAACCCTGGGAGTAATGAGCACGGTAGCTGTGTGCCTGTTCGGCACGATCCAGGCTTATGCCGCTGGTGTGTTATCCGGGCCGGTGATGGTGATGATCCCGCTGGCGCTGATGGCCCTGAGCGAAGGCTTTGCGGGCTTGCCGGCGGCCTTCGCTCAGGGCGGTGCTACTCGCGCGGCTGCGACGCGCTTGAATCAGCAGGTCGCTATGAGCAGTCGTCTGGTCGAGCCGCTTGATCCTGCGCCCGTGCCTTCCGAGCTATCACTGCATTGGCAGGGCGTTGGCGTCCGGCACGCCGGTCTGCAGGATTTTGATCTGGTATTGCACAGCGGCGAGCGCTTGGCGCTGATCGGGCCCTCGGGTGCTGGCAAGTCCACGCTGGCGGCACTGGCATCACGTTTGATCGACCCGGATTGCGGGGTAGTCAGTGTGGGCGCTGCTGGCCCACGGGATGTATCGCTGCAGGCGCTCTCGCTGGAGCAGTGGCGAGCCAGGGTTGGTTATCTGACGCAGCAGACTGAACTGCTGCACGACAGCATCAGTGCCAACCTGCTGCTGGGTAACCCGGCAGCCACCAAAGAGCAGCTTTGGGCAGTGCTGGAGCTGGTAGATCTAGCGGATCTGGTCGATGCAATGCCAGCCGGTATGAATACCTGGGTGGGTGAGTCAGGTACACAGTTGTCCGGTGGTGAAGGGCGTCGCCTGGCGCTGGCGCGCGTGCTGCTCAAGGACGCGCCACTGATTATTCTCGACGAGCCATTCAGTGGTCTCGACGCCGCTACCCGAGACCGCGTCAGTGCGCGCCTGGAGCCTTGGCTGGCGGGTCGCACTGCCTTGTTTCTGGGGCATGACGCCGCACTGTTGCCACGGTCAGATCGCGTAGTGCTACTCGGCGACTAGTTCAGTCTCGTATCTTCTCCTCTTGATCTTTAATGCATGCTGCTGAGCCGCTGCGACCCCCCGTCGCAGCGGCTCAGCAGCTATTGTTGATGCATGTCAATTAGCCAGCTGCAAGCGCACTGTACTGTGGCTCGGCACTCAATGTGCAAAGGCTTGCGCGCTCGCGCCCAGCCCGCGGCTGACAAAACAGTCAAGGCTCCACGTTTGCCCTGAGACGGCTTTGTGCCAAGGGCTTGCCGGAGGTGCCAACCTGATCTGACGGCCCTTCCTGATTTTCCGCACTGCTACGGAGCATGCAGATGGACATTGTTGATCTTTCCAGAATGCAGTTTGCCCTGACTGCCATGATTCACTTTCTGTTCGTACCTCTGACGCTAGGGATGGCTTTTTTGCTGGCCATTATGGAGTCGGTGTATGTGATGACCGGCAAACAGATATACCGCGATATGACCCAGTTCTGGGGCAAGTTGTTCGGTATCAACTTTGCTCTTGGCGTAACCACCGGCTTGGCGATGGAGTTCCAGTTTGGTACGAACTGGGCCTACTACTCGCATTATGTCGGCGACATCTTTGGCGCGCCTCTGGCGATCGAAGCCTTGATGGCTTTCTTTCTTGAGTCCACGCTTTTTGGTCTGTTCTTCTTTGGCTGGGAGCGCATGAGTAAGGTCAAGCATCTGGCGGTGACCTGGTTAATGGCGATTGCCACCAACCTGTCGGCGCTATGGATCCTGATCGCCAACGGCTGGATGCAATACCCGATTGGCTCCGAGTTCAATATTGAAACCATGCGCATGGAAATGACCAGCTTCGCGGAAGTGCTGTTGAATCCGGTCGCGCAGGTCAAGTTTGTACATACCGTTTCGGCTGGCTATGTCACCGGCGCCATTTTCATGCTGGCCATTTCCAGCTGGTATCTGCTCAAGGGGCGTGATCTGCCGTTTGCCCGTCGCAGTTTTGCCATTGCATCCGCGTTTGGTCTGGCCGGCGTATTGTCGGTCATCGTCTTGGGTGACGAGTCGGGCTACGAGGCCGGTGAGGTGCAGCAAGTGAAGCTGGCCGCAATCGAGGCGGAGTGGGAAACCCAGGAAGCGCCTGCTGCCTTTACCCTGTTTGGCTTGCCCAACGAGGAAACGCAGCACACCGATTATGCCGTCAAGATTCCTGCGGTACTGGGCTTGATTGCGACTCGCTCGCTGGACGAGCAGGTGCCCGGCCTGCGTGAGATCAAAGAGAACAACCTGAAGCGAATCGTGCGTGGGCAGCAAGCTTACGATTTGATGCAGCGTATTCGTGCCGGCGACAAATCTGCGACCACGCTGGAGGCCTTTAACGCGGTGCGCGATGACCTCGGGTTTGGTCTGCTGCTCAGTGGTTATACCGACGATGTGCTTAACGCCAGCCCGGAAGAAATCGCGGCGGCAGTAGAGGCGACCGTGCCCAAGGTCTGGCCGCTGTTCTGGAGCTTCCGTGTGATGGTGGGCTGCGGCATGCTGATGTTGTTGCTGTTCGCTTGCGCCTTCTGGCATAGCGCGCGGCGCACTCCGGATAAACCCAAGTGGCTGCTCAAGTTCGCCATATTCAGTCTGCCGCTGCCTTGGATTGCCTGTGAGACCGGCTGGTTTGTTGCCGAATACGGCCGCCAGCCCTGGGCCATTGGTGAAATTCTGCCAACCCATTTGGCGGTGTCGAGTCTGTCGGTTAGCGAAGTGTGGTTCACGCTGATTTCCATTGCTGTGCTGTACACCATCTTCGTGATTATCGAGGTATGGCTGATGACCAAATATGCACGCAAGGGCCCGTCCAGCCTGCATACCGGTCGCTATGACCTTGAAACCACCCATGTACAGGAGGCTTGATCATGGATTATGAAGCGCTGCGGTTTATCTGGTGGTTGCTGATTGGTGTGCTACTGATTGGCTTTTCGGTCACCGACGGGTTTGATATGGGCGTGGCAGCACTGCTCAAGGTCGTGGGCAAGAACAACGACGAGCGCCGTGTCATGATCAATACCATTGCGCCACATTGGGATGGTAATCAGGTCTGGCTGGTGACGGCAGGCGGCGCGCTGTTCGCCGCCTGGCCGACGGTCTACGCCGCCTCGTTCAGTGGCTTTTATCTGGCCATGATGCTGACGCTATTTGCACTCTTCCTGCGCCCGCTGGCGCTGGAGTATCGCTCCAAGATCGACAATGAGCAGTGGCGCAGCCGCTGGGACTGGTTGCTGACGCTGGGCTCTGCTGTGCCAGCGCTGATCTTCGGTGTCGCCTTTGGCAACCTGTTGCAGGGCGTGCCCTTCCAGTTCGATAACCTGTTGCGACTGGACTACACCGGCAATCTGCTGGGTTTGCTCAATCCTTTTGCGTTGCTGGCCGGCGTTCTGAGCCTGCTGATGTTCGTCAATCACGGCGCAGCCTATCTGCAACTCAAGAGCGAAGGGCAAATCAAGGCGCGCAGCGAGCGGATCGCCAGTCTGCTGTCGCTGACTTGTGCCGTACTCTTTGTTCTCGGCGGTGTCTGGCTGTGGCTGGGGGTCGACGGTTACCAAGTGGTCAGTGTGATTGACACCAACGGTGCCAACCATACAACTGACAAGGTAGTGGAAGTGGTATCGGGTGCCTGGTTCAACAATTATGGCAAGCAACCGCTGCTGTGGCTGGTGCCGGCGTTGGGTGTTATCGGCTTCGTATTGTGCTCGCTGTTCAGTCGCTTGACCTGGCACGTGTCGGCCTTTGTCAGCTCGGCTTTGGCGATGGCGATGGTGCTGGTTACCACTGGCATCAGCATGTTCCCCTTCGTTATGCCGTCATCCTTGATGCCTAATCACAGTTTGACCATGTGGGATGCTACCGCCAGTGAAACCACGTTATCGATCATGTTTGTGGTGGCCTGTGTGTTTGTACCGCTGATTCTGGCCTACACCGCCTGGGGTTATTTCGTGATGCGCGGCCGCCTGAATGAACAGCAAATTCGCGACAACACTCACAGCATGTATTAAGGAGAACGCAATGTGGTATTTCGCTTGGATTCTGGGTGTGCTGCTGGCTTCGTCTTTCGCCATCGTCAACGCGATGTGGTTGGAACTCAACGGCTACGTGGGTGAAGAAGATCAGACCGACTGAGGCCTCTCGCGGCGGCGTACAGCACTGGCTGCGTCAGGTGCTGGCGCCGCACAAGCCATTGCTGAACGCTGCGCTGATGCTGGGCTATATCTCGGCCTTGCTGCTGGTGTGGCAAAGCTGGTTGCTGGCGCTATTGTTCTCCGATTGGCTAGTGGCGTGGCAGCAGCTAGGCGCCGCCGCGCTGAACGTCAGTCTGTTGCGCGATCTTCTGCCCTGGTTGCTGCTTTGTCTGCTGCTGCGCCCGCTGTTGCAGTATGGCCGCGAACGGCTCTGTCAGCAGGTCAGCCTGCGAGCGCGTAGCGGACTGCGTGAACAGTTGTTGGCACAGTTGGCGGCGCTGGGGCCAGGAAGGCAGGCGCTGGGCGCCGATGCGGTGTTGGGCAGCCGCCTGCTGGAGCAGGTTGATGCGCTGGATGGTTATATCAGCCGCTATCACGTGCAGCGCTATCTGGTGGTGTTGGTGCCGCTTACGCTGCTGCTCTGCATTTTCTATTACAGCCCACTGGCTGGCATCCTGATGCTGGTTACGGCACCGCTGGTACCGCTTTTTATGGTTTTGTTGGGTAAAGCGGCCGCCGCTGCCAGCCAGAAGCAGTTTGTTGCCCTGGCGCGTATGAGTGGCCGCTTTATGGATTTGTTGCGTGGCTTGAAGACGCTTCAGCATCTGCAGGCGGTACCGCAAGCCGAGGCTGAGGTGACCCAGGCGGCCGAGCACTACCGTGCCGGCACCATGGGCGTGCTGCGTATGGCCTTTTTGTCTGGTGCGGTACTGGAGTTCTTCTCGGCGCTGGCTATCGCGCTGGTGGCGCTTTACCTGGGCCTAGGTCTGCTGGGAATACTGCCCTGGGCCAAGGGCAGTATTCCGGTGCCTTACCAGGGCGCCTTGTTTATTCTGCTGTTGGCGCCCGAGTTTTATAACCCGTTGCGTCAGTTGGGCTCGGACTATCACGCCAAGGCAGAAGCCGAGGCCGCACTGACCGAGCTAATGCCGCTGCTTGAGTTGCAGGTTTGGCAGCATCCGGGGCAGCAGCCGTTGCAGTTGAGTACGGCGCCGTCACTGGCGTTTCACCAGCTCGACATAGCCCAGCGCCTGGCACCCTTCAACTTGCAGCTGGCTGCGGGTGAGCGAGTAGTGCTGCAGGGCGCCAGCGGCAGTGGCAAGTCCAGCCTGCTGCAGGCCGTGCTCGGTTTTCTCCCTTACGGTGGTGAGATTCGCATCAATCAGCAATCGCTGCTGACACTGCGGCGCGCAGATTGGCATCAACAGCTGGGCTTCCTGTCACAGCAGCCACAACTCCTGCACGGCAATCTGGCAGACAATCTGCGTCTGGCGGCCCCCGAAGCCAGCGACGCGCAATTGGTCGCGGTACTGGATCAGGTCGCCCTTTGGCCGCTTATCCGCCAGCTACCCTTGCAGCTACAAACGCCCCTGGGTGAGCGTGGGCTGGGGTTGTCGGGTGGTCAGCTGAGCCGATTGGCACTGGCGCAGCTGTTGCTGCGTGACACACCGGTCTGGCTGCTGGACGAACCTACAGCCCACCTTGATCCGCAAACAGCTGCGCATATCAACGCGTTGCTGGAGCGCCTCAGTCAGGGGCGCACTGTGCTGTTGGTCAGTCATGAACTCGGTGGCCTGGAGTGGGTGGACCGGGTCGTCAGTCTGGATGCGCCCAGCGTAACGCAGGTGACAGCATGAATCGGAAACTGAACTCGATACGGCTGCGCGGCTTGTTGCGTAGTCGTATGGGTGAGTGGAATCTGGCGCTGTTTCTGGGGGGCTGCACCCTGTTTGCTGCCATCTCGTTGCTGGCAATATCCGGCTGGTTTATCAGCGCGGCGGCACTGGCGGGTTTGACCACCACAGCGGCTTACGGCTTTGACTATTTTCGGCCGGCGGCACTGATTCGCCTGTGCGCCATTGTGCGCACTGGTGGACGCTACGCCGAGCGGCTGGCATCGCACCACGCAGCACTCGGCTTGCTAAAGGATTTGCGCATCAGCCTGTTCGCCCGTGTCGCGGGGCGCGGTCACAGCGCGGTGACCCGCTCCAGCAGCGCTATGCATCGTCTGGTAGCGGATATTGATCTGCTCGACTTCTTTCCCCTGCGGGTGGTCGCGCCCTGGTTCTGGGCGTCGCTGTTAACCGCGGTGTTGCTGGGTGGCTTTTATCTACTGGCGCCCTTGCTGGCGTTGGCAGCGCTGCCGGGTGTGCTGTTGGCCTGGTTGCTGTTGCCCTTGCTGGCGGGGCGGCACGCTGCTCGACTGGCACGGGCCGACGTCGGGCTCGCCGAGCAGCGGCGCATTCTGTTGCTGGATAATCTGCAGATGCTGACCCCGCTGCTGCTTTGGCAGCGTTGGTCGGCACGTCAGGCGGTGTTTGCTGGTGAAGATCAGCGCTTCAGCGCGCAGCGCCTGCGACAGCAGCAATGGGTCAGCCTGATTGCTGCGGGGCAACAGCTTGGCTTGTCCTTGAGTTTGTTGGGTATGCTCTGGCAGGGCGGCTTGCTGGTACAGGCTGGCGAACTTAGTTTGCCTTTGCTGTTGGCGGCGGTGCTGGGGCTGTTGGGCTTGACGGAGGTGCTGTTGCCGCTGGCGCAGAGTTTTATTGCATTGGGGTTGAGCCAGGCCGCGCGCGACCGACTGAACCAGTTGACCAGCGAGCCGGCAAAGCAGACAGAGCAGGGTGCGGCGGCACTGACCGAGTTGTACAGCTTGAGTCTGAGTGGTCTGAGCGCACGGCACGAGGGAGCGCTGAGCGGTCCGCAGCAGGTTGATCTGCAGCTGAAGGCGGGCGACGTACTATTGCTGAGCGGCCCCTCCGGTTGTGGCAAGTCTACCCTGCTGGAGGTGCTGGCCGGCGAACCGCTGGACTATAGTGGCGAGCGCTTGTTGAACGGCAAGGCATACGAGCACTGGCAGTGGCGCTCCGTCATCGGATACCTGCCGCAGCAGCTGGACATATTCGATATGACGCTGGCTGAAAACCTGCGTTTGGGGCAGCCAGCGGCTACGGAGCAGCAGCTCTGGGCAGTGCTGGAGGATGTTGCACTGGCGGATTGGGCGCGTGCTCGGCCGGCGCAGTTGAATACCACGCTTGGCGAGTACGGCGCGCAAGTCTCCGGCGGACAGGCGCGGCGCATTGCGCTGGCGCGATTGCTGCTGGCGCAGCGCCCGTTGTTGTTGCTGGATGAGCCCTTTGCCGGCCTGGATGCCGCTACCCGCGAGCAGGTATTGGCCGCGCTTTTGCGGCGCCAGGCGAGCGGTATGCTGGTGATTGTCAGCCATCAGCCGCTGGAGCTGGAAAAGGCTCAGCGGCTGCAGCTGACGATGAACTAAGCCGGATTACCAGGTATCCACGAACGGCCGAGTGCCTTTGCGGCGTGATTCAGCAGGCGCGGCGTTGAGGCCGCGCAGCAGCCAGTTACGCGTTTCCAGTGGATCAATCACGGCGTCTATTTCCAGGAAGCTGGCCATGCTGATGCCCTTGCCGCGGGCGTATAGCTCAGCCACCATCTTGTCGAAAAACGCCTGCTGTTCTTCGGGATCCTCCAGTGCTGCCAGTTCCTTGGCATAACCCAGCCGCACCGCACCTTCGAGTCCCATGGCGCCGAACTCGCTGCTTGGCCAGCCGATGGTAAACAGCGGCGCGTGGAAGCTGCCGGCGGCCATCGCCTGTGCGCCCAGCCCGTAGCCCTTGCGCAAAACCACAGTGAAGAACGGGATACTCAGACTGGCAGCGGTGACGAACATGCGCGAGACATGTCGCACAGTCGCCTGCTGCTCGGCGTCTGGACCGACCATGAAACCGGGGGTGTCGCACAGCGATACCATGGGCAGCCCATGCGCCTGACACAGCTGCATGAAGCGCGCCGCCTTGTCACCGGCCACCGCATCGATAGCGCCACCCAGATGCATGGGGTTATTAGCAATCAGGCCGAAGGGTTTGCCTTCGATACGGATCAGCGCGGTAATTAGCCCCGGCGCGAACTGTCGGCGTAATTCCAGTACCGAGCCGGCGTCGGCCAGCTTGTCGATGACTTGGCGGATGTCATACACACGCAGACGGTTTTCCGGTATCAGGTGGCGTAGCTCGCGCTGGTCGGCGCACTGCCAGTCAGGTGTGTCGCCCTGAAAGTACGAGAGGTATTGCTTGGCCACCTGAGTGGCGGCGGCTTCATCC
>Ga0207900_100121_pt1 | contig 46634 bp, 40 predicted proteins | sample LinPmetageLP39_FD_184052 | JGI IMG/M metagenome (GOLD analysis project Ga0207900, IMG submission 184052) | Marine viral communities from the Pacific Ocean - LP-39 (SPAdes) | ecosystem: Environmental > Aquatic > Marine > Oceanic | place: Pacific Ocean | collected 2010-06-14
CGCGCCGTCGATGCCAAGGCTGCCGAAGACGCGCTGATTGCCTTCGAAGCCAGCGAATGGGGCCTGCGCTATGTCGCCATTGCCCGGAGCCGGCGGCGCGCATGGAATGAGGTCAGGCTACTGCGCTCACCATGCCCCCGGCATGGCGTGCTCGCACGCTTCTTCGCCGTTCCCGAGGCGGTGCGCAAAATTATCTATACCACGAATGCTATCGAGGCCCCGAACTCAAAGCTCAGGCGGGCGATCAGAGCCAGAGGTCACTTCCCCAATGACGAGGCGGCAACGAAATTGCTCTATCTGGTCTTGAACAGACCAGAAAAAGAGTGGAAGATGCCACCTCGTAAGTGGACCATGGCAAAAGCACAGTTCGCAGTTATCTTCGGCGAACGCTTCATCAAAGCCATGACGGCATAATGTTCAACCGCCCCACCACACAGGAATTTCTGACACTCCCCAAAGGGGGACTCCGCGTCAAAGTTTGGCCTCTCAAAAGGTGGCTTTACGACCAAGATCCATCTCCGTATCAATGCAATGGGCCTCCCAATCGCATTTGCATTGAGGGGCGGTGAAGCCTCTGATTTCAAAGGCTACCTACCGATGATGAATGCAGACGGGCCGCCGACCAAAGTGCTGCTGGCTGACAAAGGCTAAAACGCTGACTTCATTCGTGAAGATATGGAGCAACGTGGTGGGACAGCGATGATCCCGACCAAGGGGAACCGTAAAATAAAGATACCCGTCGATACCGCTATCTATGCCTTGCGCAACATAGTCGAACGTTGCTTCAACAAACTCAAAAACGCTCGACGCCTTGCAACACGGTACGATAAAACCGTCGACAGCTACCTTGGCTTCGTCCAAATCGTATCAATCCGTCTATGGATGCGCCACTTTGTTGACAAGTTTTAGGTGTGGCTCGCTCCATTTGCGAGACCAATTTTATCCTCGGGAAGTGGTGCGACATCGTCCAAGCAAGCAAAGTTTATGCAGATCTGATCCGGATCACGCCTCCGTTTATGATGAGTATAAACACCGCATTTTTTGCAAAAAAAGTGCTCAGCAATCTGTTTGTTCCATTTGTAAGACAGCAGTGAGTCCGCTCCAGAAACCAACTTGAACGCACTTTTATGCTCAGCCTTCATTAGGATGCCCTTTTTTCGGCAAAGCGAACAATTACAGCGATATACACCGTCAAGAATATCCACAGAACTAACTTCAAAAACGACCGCCTCACAGTGGCAGGAACCAGAATAAACATTCATAATATGATCCAAAATCTACGTCAGGTTTACGACAAAACGGTCGTGACCATTTGCTTACCCATCGCTACGATCTCCAAACGTAGAGTGCGGAAATATGTGAAAAATCCCTCTTGACGGGGATGCGATTAGACGACCGTTACAAGTCCACTCACTAGATAGAGACTCTAAAGGGCTGGGTTAGGTCCGTCGTTTACTCGGTTTCTCTACCCTCGATTTCCGCCCATGTCGGCAAATCATCAACAGAAGAGGGGTCGTTTTCATTCACTGTCGAAATAGTTGGAAACGAATCACTCCAATAGCCTTTGATGACAATTTGAATGCATGAGCGTTGCGTATCTCGCAACACCGATATCCGCCTATGCAATAACGGCAGCCGACCACTTTCGCCTAAATCGAACAACGATTTGAAAGGGGCGATGGATATGAAATATGTAGTTACATTGGCAGGGTTCGCGGTTTTGGCGACCGGGAGCGCACAGGGGCAGACGCAGTCGCTGCCGCAAGATAGTGGCGAGTCCGGCGATGTCATCATCGTGACCGGCACCCGCGCATCGGGCCGCGTGGCGCTCGAATCTTCAGCGCCGGTTGACGTCGTTAGCGGCGAAACAATCGCTGACACAGGCTTCCCGGATATTGGCCGCGCGCTAAACTTCCTGCAGCCGTCGGTCAATTTTGCCCGCGCCGCAACCACGGCAACGGCGGCGAATACCAAGCCGGTAACGCTCCGTGGCCTCTCGCCTGATCAGACCCTAGTGCTGATCAACGGCAAGCGCCGCCATGCCAATGCGGTGCTGAACGTCAACAACAGCATCGGCCGCGGATCGGCCGCAGTCGATCTCGATACGATACCCGAAAGTGCGATTGAGCGCATTGAGATATTGCGCGACGGCGCCGCCGCGCAATATGGGTCCGACGCCATCGCTGGCGTTGTCAATATCATCCTGAAATCCAATGCGAGCGGCGCGAGTGGCGAGCTTTTCGCAAGCATCACTGAAGAAGGCGACGGCGAAACCGGTCTTGCGAGTGCCAGCGCGGGCTTTGCAGTCGGCGACGGCGGGCACCTGATGATCAGCGCATCGGCGCGGCACCAACAGCCGACCAACAGGGCATTCATCGACCAACGCTTTGACCGTGTCACTTATCGCATCGGTGACCCTAAAGCATCGGTTGCCAGTCTGGCGCTTGACACAGCTCTTCCACTTGGAAGCAATGGCGAAATCTATGGTTTTAGCACGCTAACGCGCAAAATATCCAACAATGGCGCGGGCTTTCGGGTGCCGGGCTACTCCGTCATTCATCCGGACGGCTTCCTCCCCGTCATCGAACCACGAATCTGGGATATCGGCGCTACCGTTGGTGTGCGCGGCGATTTCGGCCGGTTGAAAGCCGATCTCAGCCAGGGGTTCGGATCGAACAAGGCCGATTTTAGCGTGTTCGACACCGCAAATGTGTCGCTGGGCAACGATAGCCCCACGGCATTTGATTCAGGTGGCGTGACCTATCGTCAATATGTGACTGATTTCACCTTATCGCTTCCGCTCGACTCCCTGCTCGCTGGCGGGAATATCGCTGGGGGCGGACAATATCGTCGTGAAACCTACAAGATCCGCAGCGGCGAACCGAGCGCCTATTTTGGTACCGGAGCAGACGGCTTTGCGGGTTTCAATCCTCGCAATCCGACCAATGAAAGCCGCAATGCTTGGGCCGCTTTTCTGGACATCGAACTGCGTCCATTGGAACCGCTGCTCCTCGGTGGAGCAGTCCGATACGACCATTATGGTGACTTCGGCGGCAAGACCACCTGGCGAGCGACCTCACGGCTTGAGCTGATGGAAGGCGCCGCTGTTCGCGCCACGCTAGGAACGGGATTCAGAGCGCCGTCGCTGCAGCAACAGTTTTTCAGCGCGGTGCAGGGTGCGCTTAGCGGGGGACAGCTCGTGACGGTCGGGACGCTGCCGGTCAGCGACCCGGTCGCACAGGCGCTTGGCGCCAGCGAACTCAAGCCCGAGCGGTCGCGCAACTTTACGGCGGGGATCGTCGTGGGACCGATCGAAGGCTTTTCCTTTACCGCCGACTATTTCCATATTGGGATCAAAGACCGGATCGCGCTCAGCGAGCAATTGGGTGGTGCGGCGGTCGTGAACATATTGGCTGCGGCAGGGATCACCAATTTCCAGCAAGTGCGCTTCTTTACCAACGCCATCGACACGACGACGCATGGCATCGAACTGACTGCGCGCTGGCAAGGCGATCTCGGTCCCGACACGCGCCTTTCGTTGACCGCCGGCTATGGATGGTTCGACAGTCGGCTCGACACGCTTCGTCCGAACCCGGTTCTGCCGACCCTGCCGCTGCTAAGAACCAAATCGATCCTCTTCGTGACCGAGGCGCAGCCAAAATCGAAATTCACCTTTCAAGGCAGCCTGACGCATGGTAATTTTGACGCTGGCATCAATGTGGCGGCGTTTGGGACCTACACATCACAGCCCATCGCCGCTGTGCAGACATTTGGCGGCAAGGAGACGATCGATCTGTCGGCTGGCTACAAGATCTTGGATGGTGTGCGTCTGGGTTTCGGGGTTCAGAACCTGCTCGATGCTCACCCCGATACCATAGACGACCAGATATCCTTTATCGGGGCGACCGGCGGCAGCTTTCCTACGGGCGAGGAAACGCCGATCGGCCTAAATGGCCGCACCTGGTATGCCCGCTTGTCGGCGCGCTTCTGATGATCGGTCGGCGTCAGCTTCTCACCGGGGCGGCAGCACTGGCCGCCAGCCGCTTCATGGCAGCCGCGCATGCCGCCCCGACCAATCGCGCGCCGCGGCTAGTCAGCGACCCCTTCGCGCTCGGCGTGGCGTCAGGGGAACCCGCGACTGACGGTTTTGTCCTTTGGACTCGGGTGACCGGGCTGAACGAAGATGTCCAGCTTGGCTATGAAATCGCCAGCGATCAAAACTTCCGCCAGATCGTCCGTGCAGGCCGCATCGACGCGCCAGCCGGGCGCGGCGGTGCCGCACATCTGGAAGTGCGAGGATTGCCGCCGGGACGTCCCTTTTTCTATCGCTTCCATCTCGGCGATGCGGTCAGCCGCGTCGGCCGGACCGCAACCATGGCGGCCGATCCTCAGCAGCTGCGCCTTGCGCTGACGTCGTGCCAGCATTGGGAGCATGGCTGGTTCAGCGCTTATCGCGATATGATCGAACAGCGAGTGGATGCCGTCCTGCAGGTCGGCGACTATATCTATGAAAAGTCTTTCGGAAACGGTCCCAATGTGCGTGCGTTCGGCAGCCCGGACCCACTGACGCTCGATGACTATCGGGCGCGCCACGCGCTCTATCGCACCGATCCAGACTTGGCCGCCGCCCATGCGGCGATGCCGTTCATCGTCGCGCTTGACGATCATGAGGTCGAAAACGATTATGCTGGCGAGCATGGCGGTGTAACGGCCGATCCTGCGGCCTTTCTTCGCCGCCGCACCGCAGCCTGGCAGGCCTATTTCGAGCATATGCCCCTGCGTCCTTCGGCTTGGCGACCGGACGGTAGCCTGCAACTCTATCGTCGGTTCCGCTGGGGCCGCCTAGCGACAGTGCATATGCTCGACACCCGCCAGTATCGGAGCGTTCAGGCTTGTTCGGGCGAAAAGCGCGGTGGGCAGGTGGTGCAGGATTGTGATGCGATCGCCGACCCCAATGCGACGATGTTAGGCGCGACGCAGGAGGCGTGGCTGGACGCCGGGCTGGCGCGCGAACAGTCTGTCTGGAGCCTTGTTACGCAGCAGACCTTGTTTTCACGCCTCATCCTGCCGCAGGGCCCCGACGCCCGCTGGTCCGATATGTGGGACGGTTATGAGGCAGCCCGTAACCGGGCTCTTGCGAGCCTGGCGCGCCCGACTGTCCGCAACGCGGTAACGCTGGGCGGCGATGTTCATTCATTTTGGCTGAACAATGTCCTTGCCGATTTCGGCAATCCGAGATCAAAAATCGTCGCGAGCGAGGTGGTGACGAGCTGTCTTGCCTCGCGCAACGGACCGGAGGCCTTGTTCGACGGGGCGCAACTGCGCAATCCGCATGTCTGCTATCACGACAACTCGCATGCTGGCTATGCCTTGCTCCATGTCGCGCCGGAACGGATCGACGTCGACCTGCGCGCCATCTGCTCGCTCATAGACCCTGTAGCACGCTGCTTTTCGCTCGAGCGGCGCTCCATCGAAACGGGTCGGCCGGGTTTCGCCTGACGCCGGGCTCCGCATCGCTCGCGCTACCGGATGGACGTGCGCGCGCCGTTGCATCAGGTGCAATTACCATTCGATTTTCGCCGTTTGATCCCTGTCCGTTTTTCGTCGAACTTGCCCCTCAACCAGTGTCGTGCGCTCGTCGCAACGATACGCAACAGGCAGGGGAAAGTCATTGCAGAGCGTCGGAGCCGGCAGTCTTGTTGTCGATCGTGGGGGATTTCTTCCCGGCGAATTGACCATCCTTCACAACGAACCGGAACCACCCTTGCGGGACGGACAGGTTCGGCTTGCCATTGATTGCTTCAGCCTCAGCGCAAACAATCTGACATATGTGCTGCTCGGCGATCGATTCGGCTATTGGTCGCTCTTTCCCAGACCCGAACCCTGGGGCATGGTCCCGGTCTGGGGCTTCGCGACCGTTGTTGAAACCAGCCATGCGGGAGTTGCGCCGGGCGAACGCCTTTACGGCCTCTGGCCGATGGCATCGAATGCGGTGCTGGAACCCGGCCGGATCAATGTCCGGCTGATTGTAGAGAATTCACCGCATCGGCGTTCGTTGCCGCCCGCTTACAACAGCTATTTCCGTGTTATGGCAGACCCGATCCATGCACCAGGGACAGAGGACCGGCAGTCGGTCATCCGTCCATTATTCATTACATCCTTCCTGCTCGACAGGTTGGTTGGACGAACCAATGCCTGGGGCAGCGACACCGTGGTCATTACCAGCGCGTCGAGCAAGACCGCGCTCGGCCTCGGCTGGTTGTTGCGCCGTAATCGTCCGGGGATCAGGACGGTCGGGGTCACGTCGGAACGGCACATCGCCGCAATTGCCGGTCTCGGCATCTTTGATGAGGTTACCAGCTATGACGCGCTGCCGACCGCTTCCGGCGCGGCGATTGTTGACTTTGCAGGAAACCAGACATTGCTCGACTGCCTCTACGACTCGTCGCAGCCAGCCCATCTTTGTCGCGTGGGTATGACCCATGGGCGGGATGAGGGGGCACTAAGCGCCAAAAATCCCAATGAGGAACTTTTTTTCGCGCCAGATGCCATCATCGCAGTGGCTGCCGAACTGGGTCCCGTCGGCTTCGATGCCGCGCTCGCGGGAGCCACACGCGATTTCATTGACGCCTCGCGGGATTGGCTGACGATCGATGCTGTGCGCGGGGCCGATGCCATTCGCGACGCCTGGTCGCGTATCCGGTTCGGAAATGGCGATCCGACCTTGGCGATTGTCGCATCACTTTAATCAGAAGCAGAAAATGAGGAAGAAACTATGAAAAGTAAATTCTTTTGCGGGCTATCGCTCGGCGCATTGGTGGCGGCTCCGTCCGCCTGGGCACAGAGCCATCTATCGCCTGACCAGACAGCTGACACTGACGGCGAGATCGTCGTTACGGCCACCAAAAGGTCTCAGAATCTGCAGGACGTGCCGATCGCCGTTTCGGCGTTCTCGTCGGAACAGCTTCAGAAATCGGGAATCAACGATACGCGCGAGTTGATGACGCTGGCGCCCAGCCTCAACCTCACGAGCACGACGTCAGATTCGGCCGGAGTCGTCATCCGTTTGCGCGGGGTGGGAAGCGAGGCAATCAATCCCGGTCTCGAATCCTCGGTCGCTACCTTTGTTGATGGCGTATATCGCAGCAGATCAAACCTCAGCCTCACAGACATTCCAGGCATCGAGAGGATCGAGGTTTTGCGCGGACCGCAGGGGACCCTGTTCGGCAAAAACACGTCGGCGGGCTTGATCAATGTGATCACCTTCGCACCGAAGTTCGAACCAAGCTTTGATGCGGCGGCTTCCTATGGCAATTACGACATGGTCCGCCTGAACGCTGGCGGTGGCGGGACGTTGGTCGAAGACCTGCTGGCCGTCCGGCTCGATGCCGCCTATCAACGGCGCGACGGCATTCTGCGCGATTTCGACAGTGGGCAGCGCTATCGCAATCGCAACCGGGTCACGCTGCGTGGTCAGTTCTTGCTAACGCCGACGGACGATGTCGATGTTCGGCTGATTGCCGACTTTGGGCATCGCCGCGAAACCGGCCCCGACACCTATTCACCGATCGTCAATGACCCGGTCTATGTCGGTATCTTCCAAGCAATGGGTTTCGACAGCCATATCGGCCGCGAGGATCTTACTATCACGACGACGCAGGACCGTGCATCGGTAGAGGAAACCAACCAGTGGGGCCTTTCGGGCGAACTGAACTGGGATCTGGGCGATGCCAAGTTGACATCGATCACCGGATACCGGCATTGGCGCAACGATCAGGCGCGCGAAGTTGACTATGCCGAAGCTGACCTCGTCTATATCCCGTTCAAGGCCGCCGCGCAGGCGTTCGACACATTTACGCAGGAACTCCGCCTCGATGGCAGTGTGGGTTCGGTGGACTGGATGGTCGGCGGCTTCTACAGTCATGAAAAGGCGTTCGGTCGCTATGGCTATCGGGCTGGGCGCGACCTGGAGCCGTTCCTCGACCGGTTGTTCAGTTCGGCGACCGGACAGACCAATCCGATATCCTTCTATACCGGCCTGCCGGTTGGGGCGAGTTATCCGGAAGGTTCAGGGGTTGGGCGCGACGATTTCCGCCAGACGTCGCGCAGCTTCTCAATCTTCACGCATAATGTCTGGCATGTCACCGATCGGCTCGATCTGATCGGCGGTCTTCGTTTCACGCGTGAGGCCAAGCGTGTGGATGTCGATATTGTCGACACGATGAACCCGGGCTGTCAGGCGTTGACCGCGGCGGGCCTGTCAGCGCCCGGCACGACGCCGATCTCAGGGATCCAGTGTCTGCAACTCTTTGATGCGCGCTATGATGGTTCTTACACCGCGCGAAAGGTTGAGAAAGAGTGGTCGGGGATTGCGACGATGAGCTATGATTTCGGCGATTCGCTCCACGGCTATGCAACCTATAGCCGGGGGTACAAGGCGGGTGGCTTCGTCCTCGATCGCGCCGGGTTTCGGCCGATCACGGTGAAAGCGCCGAGCGCCGACGATCTTGCCTTCGACCCCGAACTCGCGACCAATCATGAGGCCGGACTCAAATTCCGGGCTCCGGGCGGCGCGGTAACGATCAACGGCGCGGTTTTCTTAACCCGCTTCACCGACTATCAGCTCAGCTACAACACAGGCGCGGCGCTGATCACCACCAATATCCCGCAGGTCACGGCGAAGGGCTTTGAGCTGGAATTTGGTGCGCGGCCAGCCCCGGCCTGGCAATTGGCGGCAGGTGTCACCTATGCCAGCTCGCGTTACGGCGCCATCCCGGCCGGCCCGCCCGCCAATGTGGTCGCGATCGCCGGACAACAGCTCGCGAATGCGCCCAAATGGGTCGTCACCGGTTCGGTCGGGTGGGACGATCTCGTCGCGGGGGGCAACCTGCGCGGTTTTGCGCAGATCGACGGACGCTATCAGTCGGATGTGTTGACCGAACGCCTGCTCCGCCCGACGTCAGGCCAAAAGGGCTATGCCCTGTTCAATGCCCGCATCGGCGTTGGGGCGCCCGACGAGCGCTGGACGTTGGAACTGTGGGCGCGCAATCTGACGAACCAGCGCTATATTGGGGCCTCGATTCCGGCGACCTTCCAGGGCGCGACTTTGGTCGGCGCACAGGGCGAGCCACGCACCTATGGCCTGACCGTGCGAACAAAACTGAGATAATTTTGCAAACGAAGCCGGTATCCTCAAAGGGTACCGGCTCAACCGCTGTCGAGGGAATCGCCAAGCGGGCGTGGGTAGGATCGTCTCTTTTTGTCAGGCCTGCGCGCGCCGTGCTCTATTACCGGCACGAAAGAGGGCGGTCGCGCGGCCGATGATCCGGCCGTCAGCCGCCGCTTCCGCCGATGCAAAGGAAAGCGTCCGGCCGCTCTGGGTAGGCGTTGCGGCGATCTCGAGCCATTGGCCTTCGCGCGCTGCGCCTAGGAAATCGACCGACAGGTGCACGGTGACGAGGCCTGTTCCGTCGCCGGCAGCCAGTACGCAGGCGATCCCCATGGCATTGTCGCAAAGCGTCGACAGGACTCCTCCGTGCAGCATTGCACGTGCATTGCAGTGCACCGCTGCGACGCGTAGTCCGATCACAAAACAATCGCTCTCCCGTTTCGAGTAGAGGGGTTCCCAAGCATCGGTTACCGGGCTGCGGCGAAAGTGGCGTTCAAACCCCGCCGGAGGATCGACCGGCACGCTCACCAGTCGAACCGGATTGTGGCGCCATAGGTGCGCGGCGCATTATAGGCGACCGAATAGGCCCCGAAGAGGGCGAAGCTCTGAACAGCGAAACTTTCCTTGGTGATGTTGCGTGCCCACAGTGCCAGATCCCATCCCCGATCCGAAAGGAGTCCGACCCGCGCGTTCACCAGCGTATAGGGGCGTTCTTTCAGATAGGATGTGTTCTCGGCGTTCAGGAAGAAGGCACCATTATACTTGCCGTCGACCTGGAGTGCCATGTCCCAGCCACCGCCGACGGCGAACTGATATCGGGCAAGCAGGTTCGCCGAAAGTTTGGCGGCGAGCGGCAGATCGTTTCCATCGAAGACAGGCTGGGCCGGGTCGTCGATACGCGTGTCGATCCATGCAAGCCCGCCGCGTAGGTCAAAGCCGCGTGCCGGACGCAAGGTCGCGTCAATCTCTACGCCAGTAACCCGCGCCTTGGCCAAATTGCGAAGCTGGTTGAACGGCAGGCCGGTGACTGTATCAACCTGTGCGACGCGAACTTGGGGCTTGCGGAAATCATAATGATAGACCGACCCATTCAGGAACAGGCGCCGGTCCAGCAATGTCGATTTCACGCCCATTTCATAGGCGGTCAGCGTTTCTTCCTCAAAGGGTTCGAGCTGTTGCCGGGTGAACGCGAAATCGCCGTCGAAGCCGCCGCTTTTGAACCCGCGACTGATGCTGCCATAGAGCAGCACGGCATCAGAGGGTTTGAAGTTGAGTCCGATCTTGCCGGAAAAGCTCTTATAGATCGCTTCGTCATCAACGACTGCGGCATCTGCAGAGGTAGAGCCGAAATTGACGGGCGCCCGCGTCGGCGCGAGACCGTCATTGTAAATCCATTCGGACCTGCTGAGAAAATCCTTGTCTTCGTATGAATAGCGCGCACCGGCGATCAGCGTCAGCTGGTCGCTCGCCTTCCATTCGGCATGGCCATAGGCAGCGGCGCTCCACGTATCCTGCGAAAAATTAAGTTCAAGCTGGTCGGCGACACGCGTGGCGAGTGCCGGATCAGTGAAGTTGGTGAGGCCGAGGAGCGGCGACAGCGTGCCGAAGAAGCGCAGGCCAACCTTTTCGCGCGCGCCATACAGACCCGCAATCCAATACAGACTGCCGCTGCCATCCGACGCGAGCCGAAGTTCCTGCGAATATTGTTCGAGTCGGGTATCGCGCAGCTGGTTCAGTTCGTGATGCGGCGCGCCATCGGTGTCGGTGAAGGCGCGCTTGCGCGCATCGTCGTAAGCGGTGATCGAGGTCAGCGTTATGCCGCCGAGATCGAATTCGCCGCGCAGCGAGGCGCCATAATTATGTTCGCGGTTTCGCCCGACGAAATCGACCCTGACGCGATAGGGATCGCCGTCGAGGTCGGTGTAGCCGAAGGCATCTCCGCAAAAGCGGGGATCGCGAATCCCGGCCAGCGGCGTTGCGGCACACGGCTGCATGGCGCCGGGAATCGATGTGAAGCCGATCGACGTCAGCGGCAGGACGTCACCCGTCGTCTCGCCGCCGTGGACGTTGAGCAGCAGGTTGACGGCGCCACCACCATCATATTCGAGCAATCCGCGTGCAGCCCAGCTTTCCTGTTCACCCGGTCGGCGCTTCGGATTGAAGAATAGCGGACTGAGCGGCAGCGCGGTGTCGGCCGCCGTCCAGTCGTTCGTATAATAGCCGCGCATCTGATTGGCATAGCGACCCGCCAGCCGGGCTTTCAACGTCGGGGACAGCGGCCCACTGATCGCCGCGTCCAACGTGGCGGTGCTGAAGTTGCCATAAGAGGCTTCGACATAGCCCTCGGGAGTATGGGTAGGGCGGCGCGTCGAGTAGCTGACGGCGCCGCCGGTCGTATTGCGCCCAAACAGCGTGCCTTGAGGCCCCTTCAATATCTCGACACGGTCGGTATCAAATATCTGGAAACCGGTCAGGATATTCGAGCCCAAATAGACCTCGTCGAGATAGACCGCCGCCGCAGGTGCGACATTGGGCGCAAAATCCTGAACGCCGACCCCGCGGATGACGAAAGTGGGCTGGCGACCAAGATAGCTGTAGACTTGGACGCCCGGGACCGATTCCGAAATCCGTTCTGCCGATGTCACTCCAAGATCCTTGAGTTGGTCGCCGGTGAAGGCGGCGATAGACACGCCAACATCCTGAAGATTCTGGTCGCGCTTTTGTGCCGTAACGACGATCTCGTCCAAGCGGTCGTCGGAGGCGGCTGGCGGTTCGGTGGTATTCGTCGCTTCCTGTGCCGCCGTTTGGATCGGGACGGCAGCCAGCACGGCGCCGATACCGATTCCACTTAGAAACCTGTTTTTCATATCCATTCTCCCCACTGCGACGAACTCGTGACGGTTCGCCCTATTAACATGATGACGCAGAAGGGCTGTCGCCGCCATTGACGGGTTTGCGATACGCATTGCGCCCAGCACAATGTGCGAAACGCGCGCGACGCAAGGCCGATTGCCGTCTCGGCAACAGAGGTGACGCAAAAGAGGCGCTATAGAGAGTATGGCTCGCGTTCGCCGCGCGGAGTCGGAAAAAGTGACCGACGAGAGGAACAGCGATGACCCAGATGATCTGCATAAAAGACGGCGGGGGACCTCCCTATGTGAAGGCACAGGATGTCGGCACGCTTTTCGAGGAGGCGGCGCGCCAATTTGCGGACCGGACGATGATCGAGTTCGGCGACCGCGCATTTTCCTTCGGCGATATTGGGGTCGCCGTAACGAATGTGGCTGCTGCGCTGGCCGTACGCGGTGTCGGGAAAGGCGACAGGATCGCGCTTTATTTCCCGAATACGCCGCATTATCCCGTCCTTTTCTTTGCGGCAATGCGGCTCGGCGCGGTGGTCGTGAACCTGACTCCGCTCGATGCACCACGCGAACTGCGCTTCAAGCTGGCGGACACGGGTACGCGGATTATCGCGACGCTCGACGCGGTCCCTTTTCGGAACCATGCCGCTGCCCTGCTGGGCGAAGATGTGATCGACCTCTTGCTGCTGGGAAGCGATGCCTATTGGTTAGGTGCGGACCCTGCCCCTGCACCTGTCGCGGGTATGGCGTCGCTCGACGCGATGGCAGCGACCGCGGCTTCCTGCCCTGTCGCGAGCGTCGCTCCCGACGACATGGCACTCATCCAATATACCGGGGGGACGACCGGTACACCGAAGGGCGCCGTGATCACGCAGGGCAATTTGGTCAGCGCGGTCGCGATGTTCGACGCAGCCATCGCGGCGACTTCGGCTTGGCGACCGGGACGCGAACGCCATATAGGCGTGCTGCCGCTGTTCCATATCTATGCGCTCGCCGGCGTCCTCTTGCGCGCGGTCGCCAATGGTGAGACGGTGCTGCTGCGCGACCGTTTCGATCCCGAACAGACGCTCAACGATATCGGTCGAGGCGGTGCGACCTTTTTCTTTGGGGTGCCGACCATGTTCATCGCGTTGCTCGAGCTGCCGAACATTGACGAATATGATCTGTCCTCGCTCGCCTATTGCGTTTCCGGCGGCGCGCCGCTTCCCGGCGAGGTGGCCGCCCGTATGGCGAAGCTGATCGGGCGTCCGCCCGTCGTCGGCTGGGGAATGACGGAGACCTGCGGCGCAGGCACGCTCAGCAGATGGGACGAGATCAATGAGGCCGGGGTGATTGGCTATCCGCTGCCCGGCGCCTCGATCGAAGTGCTGTCTTTTGAAGGCGACCGCAAACCCGCCGCAGCAGGCGAAACGGGCGAGATATCGATCAGCGGCCCGAATGTGATCCGAAAATATTGGAATCGCCCGGAAGAGAGTGCGGAGGCCTTCGCCTCAGGGCGTCTTCTGACCGGTGACATGGGCTTTGTCGACGCACAGGGCCAGATTCACCTCGTCGATCGCAAGAAGGATCTGATCATCTCGTCAGGTTTTAATGTCTATCCGCGGGCGGTAGAGGATGCGATTTACGAACATCCATCGGTTGCCGAGGCGCTCGTTTACGGCGCGCCCGACGGCTATCGCGGCGAAGTGGCGGTCGCGGCGGTCAAGCTCCGGGCGGGACAGCGCTTGGAACTGGGAGAATTGCGCGACTTCCTTTCGGACAAGCTGGGACGGCACGAACTGCCTGCCCGGCTGGAAATCCACGACGCGCTGCCGCGAACCGCTGCAGGCAAATTGTCGCGCAAGGAGCTGCGCGACGCATCGGCCGAGGGGGAGACATGACATGACGGGCATTCAGAATTCCACCGGCCTTGCCTTTCCAGAGGGGCCGGTAGCGCTTCCCGATGGCAGCCTTCTTGCGGTCGAAATTCGCGGTCAGTGCCTGACGCGTATCGCCGCCGATGGCAGCCGACGGATCGTCGCGTCGCTGCCGGGCGGCCCCAATGGTGCGGCGGTCGGCCCGATGGCGCGATTTACGTTTGCAACAATGGCGGTTTCGAGTTTGGTGACGTCGACGCCTATGGAATCAACATTCCCGTAGCGACAGCCGCGACCTATTCCGGCGGATCGATCCAAAGGGTTGATCCAGAAAGCGGAGCGGTGGTGACGCTCTATACCAACGCAGGGGGCACTGCGCTGTGCGGACCAAATGATCTGGTTTTCGACGACAAGGGCGGTTTCTGGTTCACCGATCATGGCAAATCCTTCCACCGCGAGCGAGACCGTGTCGGGGTATTCTACGCCAAGGCGGACGGCAGCTTTATCCGCGAAGTGATCTTTCCGCAGGAAATTCGCAATGGCATCGGTCTGTCGCCAGACGGCTGCACCCTCTATGTCGCGGAAACCTATACCTGTCAGCTCTGGGCATTCGATCTTGCAGGTCCTGGCGAGATTATAACCCACCCCAATTTGTTTGGCCATGGCGGCCGCTTCCTCCACCGCCCCGCCGGCTTTCGCTATTTTGACAGCCTGGCAGTCGAAGAATGCGGCAATATCTGTGTGGCGACGATCGGCGAGCCGGGCATTTCAGTCATCTCTCCGATCTGCGAGCTGGTCGATTTCGTGCCGATGCCCGACATCTTTACGACCAATATATGCTTTGGCGGAGCCGATATGCGAACGGCCTATATCACCCTGTCGGGAACCGGTTGCATCGTGGCGATGCGCTGGCCGCGGCCCGGTCTACGGTTAAACAACTCCGGCCTGTGAACCGGTTCAAGCAAATTGGGCAAGCCCCTCGCTCATCCAGTTCCGGAACTTGATGGCGTCGGGTCGGCGCTGAACCGCCTCGTCCGCGAAGACGAGATAATAGTCGATACCAAGCGACGCCTGACAGGTCCCGATCTGAATAAGGCGCCCTTGTTCGATCAGGCGATGCGCGAGAATCGGCGCAACGATCGCGACACCCAGTCCGGCCGCGGCGGCCTCGAACATCAAGAACTGCGCTTCATAATAGGTCGGCGGTGCGAGCGACGGGCCGTCATATTTCATGTTGCGCAGCCAGCGTTCCCAAAGCCCCTCGGGGCGATAGACCGCCAGCCGCTCGATGTGGGCGAGATCCGTCAAGTCGGTCGGTAGGGGATCGCCGGATGCCAGGGCCTGCGCTGACACCAATATGCCGTTGATCGGCACGAGTCGGATCGCGGGCATCGATCCGATATCCCCTGGGCCGACATAGATGGCGACATCGGCATGACCGCGGCGCAGATCGTCCATGTCGCGGCCGATTCGCAGTTCCACTTTCACGTCAGGATGCTTCTGCCTGAAATCGGTCAGATTGGGTATCAGCCAACCTATGGCAAAAGACTGCGGCACCACGACGCGCAGAGCCACACCACCGCGCTCGGCCTGCAGATCGACCGAGGCGCGGCGGATAGAATCGATCGCCGGCTCGATCGTCCGCAAATAGCGTTCGCCGGTACGCGACAACGTGACCGTGCCCTTGTTGCGGACAAACAGCGCCACGCCTACAAAGGCTTCCAACGCTTGGATACGCCGCGAAAAGGCAGAAGGGCTGAGCGCAAGCCGGTCCGCTGCGTCGCGAAAGCTGGACGAACGCGTCGCAAGAATGAAGGCTTCGATCGCCTCGAGTGGTGGCGCCTGTCGTCGGATGTTTCTGCTCAAGCCTCCCTCCCTCCCATCTACACCAGCGGCACCGCAGCGTAAAGCCGGTGCCTCAGCAGCCAAACGCCCATTTTTCGATCCGTTCATAGTCGCGCCCTTGGGCAACCATGACATCGCCTTGGCCGGCGGTCGCGGCTGGATCGGCGGCGGCATGCCGCGCCAGTTCGAGGCGTGCGAGTTGGTTTGAGTGGACCTCGTCCGGGCCGTCGGCGACCTGCGTCGTGCGCGCATAGACATAGGCCATGGTCAACACGGTGTCAGCGAAGCCGCCGCCGCCGAACGCCTGGATCGCCATATCAACGATTTCGGCCGCCATGCGGGGGACGATGATCTTGATCATCGCGATCTCCGCCTTTGCCGCCTTGTTGCCGGCGACATCCATCATCCACGCCGCCTTCAGCGTCATCAGCCGCGCCTGTTCGATGCGGCAGCGGGCCTCTGCGATGCGGAAGCGCCAGAGCGATTGGTCGGCAATCACTTCGCCGAAGGTCGAGCGTTCCGACAGACGGCGACACAAACGCTCGAGCGCCCGGTCGGCGACGCCGATCAGGCGCATGCAGTGATGGATGCGGCCCGGCCCCAGACGGCCTTGCGCGATGTCGAACCCGCGGCCTTCGCCTAGCAACATGTTTTCGACTGGTACGCGCACATCGTCGAAAATCGTCTCCATATGGCCGTGTGGCGCATCGCTTATCCCGAAAATCGGCAAGTATCGGCGAATATGGACGCCCGGCGTGTCGGTTGGCACGAGGATCATCGACTGGCGCGCATGCCGGTTCGGATTATCAGGATCATTCTGGCCCATTACAATCATTATCTCGCAGCGCGGATCTCCCGCGCCGGATGTCCACCATTTGCGACCGGTAATCACGTAATCGTCGCCGTCGCGACGGATGCGCGTGCCGATATTCGTTGCGTCCGAGGACGCGACGGCAGGCTCGGTCATCGCGAAGGCGGACCTGATCGTGCCGTCAAGCAGCGGGCGCAGCCATTGTTCCTGCTGCGCGGACGTCCCATAGCGGACGAGTACCTCCATATTGCCCGTATTGGGTGCGTCGCAATTGAAGATTTCGGGCGCCCAATAGGATCGGCCCATAATCTCTGCAAGCGGCGCATAGTCCAGATTTCCGAGGTTCGCGCCAAGCTCGCTTTCCGGCAGGAAAAGATTCCACAGCCCGGCCGCACGCGCCTTGACCTTCAGTTCCTCCAATATCTCGAGCGGCTGCCATTGGCGAAAGTCGTCGGGCTGGGCGAACACCTGATCATAGATCGTTCGTTCATTCGGATAGACATGCTTTTCGATGAAGGATTGTAGGCGTTCGAGCAGCGCCTTGCTGCGGTCGGAATATTCAAAATCCACGGAATATTATCCTTTCATTTGGGGAGGGGTACGGGCCAGACGATCCAGCCCGATTTTGGCAAGTTCATCAAGTTGGCGGGCCTGATGCACGGCGATCGGCCCGGGAGCGTTGCGGCGGAAAATGCCGTGGGCGATGGCAGCGGCTCGATAGATCGCGAAGGCGCGATAGGCGGGCCAAGCAGGTGGAAGAGAAAGGCCGGCGGCACGGCAGTAGCGTTCAGCGAGGGCTTCTGGACCCGGAATACCGCTCCCCGGCAACAGGTTTTGGGGAAGACCGGGCAGTATCTGGCCTTCACGCGGCAGGTCGAAAGGTAGCAAGAAATAGGCGAGGTCGGCAAACGGGTCGCCAAGCGTCGAGAGCTCCCAGTCGAGGACGGCGGTGATGTGCCCGACGGACAGCAGGAGATTCCCGAACCGATAGTCGCCGTGCACCACGCTAGTATGCATTTGGCGCGGCAAAGTCTGCGCAAGAAGCCGGCCCAGTTCGAGTAGCGCGGGTGGCGCGCCGCCATCGCTCGCCATTTGGGTCGACCAGCGGACCAGCTGCCGTGCATTATAGTCGCCACGCGAACCGAAGTCGGCCAGCCCGATTTCGTCAGGCGACAGGGCGTGCAGGCGCCCCAATATGTCAATTGCCTGTTCATAGGCTTGCGTTCGCAGCAAACCAGCAACGCGCGCAAGCACCGGGTCTTCGATCGCCGCGCCAGCGACCAGCGTCATCAAATAGAAGGGCGCGCCGAAATAGGAGGCGTCGGGAACATACAGCACAATGCGGGGCACCGGAACATCCGATCCGGCGAGCGCCTCCAGTACGCGCACCTCGCGGTCGATGCGGTGCGCGAAAGGCGAGGTCGTCGCGGCCGGACGGCTGCGTAGCACGAAACGCCGGTCTTGCCCGAGAAGCAGGAATGTCGGGTTCGAGCGTCCACCGGCCAGCGGGCTGATCGTCAGCGGCCCACGCAGTCCCTCGATGCAATTTTCGAGCAGTTCGGTAAGCCGTGCACCGAGCTGGCGCGGCCTTGAATCTGCTGTCGTTTCCACCTGCTGGCTCACATGAATATCCTTTCCCGACGATCCGTAAACGCGTTATGCGAAGGGGCGGTATCGCGAACATCCCAACGTCCGTTGCACAACGGGCAACGGCTACTCGGCCCCGTCAAGATCGGCGGCGAGGTGGCGGGCAGCGAGCAGATAATGGAACGCCGCCCATAAAAAGAGCGTTGCGATCACGATCAGCGCCATGCGCAGACCCGCCGCCGCATCGACTGCCCCAAGAGGATGGACGGAGGTGAAATAGTCGCTGAGCCACCCCGTCAGTGGCGGTCCGATACCGAGCCCGACGAGATTTACCGTGAGCAGGACAAGCGCGCTCGCGGTCGCACGCATTCGCGATCCGGCGAGCGACTGCACAAGAGCATAGGTCGGGCCGAGATAGAGGAACTGCGCGACGCCCGACGCGGTCAGCAACAGGATAACCGCCAGCCATTCGCCCTGCAAATAGGCAGTAATCGACAGCGGTGCCGCAAGTGCAAGGCCTGCCGCGGGAATCCATGCGCCAAATCGCCTGTTACGCCGCATGGCTCTGTCGACGAGCACGCCGCCAAGAAGCGTCCCAGCACCGGCCGCAACGCCCGACACAAGCCCGGTCGCGGAACCGGCGGCGGCGAGTCCCATGTCGAACTGCCGCATCAGAAAGGGGGCCGTAAAGGCAAGAATGCCATATCCCGCCGTCGACGCGATGGTGATTCCCGCCGTCAGATGCACGAAGCTGCGACGGGACACCAGATAGGTAATGGCCTGGCCGAGCGATGGCGGGGGGGTCGCACGACGGTTGGTGTTGGGCGCGGCAGAGCGGGGGTCCTTGATGAAGACAAGGACGATGACGGCCAGGATCAGGCCGGGTGCGCCGACCAGCATGAACGCTGCGCGCCAGCCCAGCGCTTCGCCGATTGCACCGCCCGCGACCGCGCCGAATAATATCCCTAGCGGAACGCCGAGCGAATAGACCGAGATGGCAGTAGCGCGGCTTTCGGGAGGAAAAATCTCGGATAAAAGCGCATGAGCGGGCGGCGTCCCCCCAGCCTCACCGATGCCGACCCCTACCCGATAGAGGAAGAGCTGCAGGAAATTGGTCGCAAGGCCGCACAGCATCGTCATCAGCGACCAGCTGGCCAGCGCAATGGCAATGATGCGCGGCCGGTCGACGCGCTCAGCAATACGCGCGATCGGCACCCCAAGTGTCGAATAGAAAAGCGCGAAGGCTGTGCCGGAAATCAAGCCGAGCTGCGTGTCGCTCAGATCCAATTCCTGCTTGAGCGGTTCTTGAAGAATGGAGACGATGGTGCGATCAATGAAGTTGAAGCTGTAGACCGTCAGCAGGATCGCGAGGGCCAGCCGCGGATCGGTGGCATGGCGCGGCATCGTCACGCGTCGCGCCATACAGCCGGACGACGCTCGAAAAAGGCCTCCATAGCCTCGTGAAAATCCTCCGTCCGCGCGCACAGGACCTGGTTTCGATCTTCCATTGCGATGACCGCCTCGATTGAAGTGGCGTCGATGGCGTGACGAAGCGCCTCCTTGGAAAGGCGCAGCGCGATCGGCGCCACCTTTAGCAGGCTGTTGACCATGAATCGTCCGGCCTCGTCGAGTCTGTCTGCATCTTCGACCACCCGCGACACCAGCCCCAATGCATAAGCGCGTTCCGCGTCGATAAATTCCCCCGTCAAAATGAGTTCGGAAGCGATCGAAGCACCGACAAGACGCGGTAGTAGATAACTGACCCCGATATCGCAGCCGCCCAGCCCGACATTCACGAAGGCGCAGTTCATTCGCGCATTGCTGGCGGCAATGCGAATGTCGGCTGCCAGTGCCAGCGCAAATCCCGCACCGCACACGGCACCGTGGAGTTGGGCAATGATCGGCTGCGGGCAGCGACGCATCTCCAGGATAAATTCACGGTTTGCGCGTTGAATGGCGAGCTCTGGGCGAACACCGGCATTGCCGAATCGCTGATCAGGCGGGGCTTCGTCCGAAGCTTTTAGATCCACACCCGCACAGAAGACACGACCGGCACCGCGCATTACGATTACGCGGGTTTGATCGTCGTCGCGCTTTTCCCGAAAATATCGGGTCAGATCGCGGGCCATCGCCGGATTGATGGCGTTGAGCCTGTTCGGCCTGTCGAGCGTCATTATGTCCGTTGCGCCAGATCGCTCCACTTGAAACCCTGCATATAGGCGGGCGGAGCTCGGTATAGTATTGTTTTGCATGCCAGTCATCATATCCGCTCATGCCGAATTCTCGACTCCTCAGTCCGCAAGGGCCATTGTGTCTGGCGCAAGCGACCGTTCGCAATCTTGTAATGTTCTCTGATGCGTCAAGGGCAACGGCTGTTTTCCTGATCTGGTGCAATTGCCTGTGGGTGTCTGCGTTCTCTATGTGCTCGTCGGCACTTTATGGGGTCAGCTGGTTGCGGTGTGGTGAGGTTAAAATCGGAGTCGACCGACTGGGGCCGCATGCCACACAATAGGCGCCATCATCCGCTCCCTCTCTCGGGCGTTCGCTCACGCTCGGGAACTCGTTTCGATCTCCTTCCTGTAGGTATGTAGGGACTTCTGTGGTTGCCGCCCATGATGCAAGAAGTTTTTGATCCAGCTGTGCGAGTGATCGAGTGCGGTCGTTTAATCGTGGCTTGGTCAAGGATAATTTGGGGCACCATTATTCGATCTACGATTGGTTATCGCAGATGACTGGGTGAGCAAGGTTGTTTGCGCCTTCAGATCGGTCACGCCAGCAAGGCCGTTTGTCGGGTACATGGTCGTTTACGCGGTCGAGACATGCCCGCCGCAGGATAGGTTTTCGAGGGCTGGATCTTCCTATGTCTTCTACGCACTTTGGGTCTGGGATGATGCCAGGTGCAGCGCACTTAACGGAATGATCCTGTCCGCGTCCCGACAGGGACGGCTCGGCGCGTCCACAGCATGGACGCAAACTATAGGGAAGTTCAGTTCATTGATGGCCTTTCTGTCATATTGTTCATGTCAGACCTCGGTAGCAATTGAGCGGTCGAACAGTTCACCTGATCGAAGCATAGTATGCATGATCACGGCGAGCTTGCGCGCGACCGCGACGGCGGCTCGTTTAAAGCCGATTTTCTCCTTGAGTTTCAGGCCCCAAATACGCAACGCGCTGTTCGCCGTGGTGCGAGTGAGGATCACGACTGCCGCTTCGTACAACAGTCCGCGCAGATGGTTGTCACCGCGCCGGGATATATGGCCATCGTAATTAACTTCGCCCGATTGATAACGCCTGGTCGTCAGGCCGATCCAGGCTCCAACTGAACGCGACTTCCGGAAGTTTTCCGGGTCTTCGATCGCCGCAACGAAGGACGAGGCGGTCACCGCGCCAACGCCAGGTATCGAGGATAGCAACTGGCATTGCTCGCTCGCACGCGCCGAGGCAATAAGCTGTTTGCTCAATTCGGCGGCGCGGGTGCGGATACCCCGCCAAGCCTCGAGAACCGGCGTGATGATCTGCACGAGCCCTGCATTGCTTGCCAGCAGGCTGCGTACATGGCCTTCAAAAACGCGCCCGGCGCTCTTGGGAACCACCATGCCGAACGTTTTCATCAGACCGCGAATCTGGTTCGACAATTGCGTCTTCGCCCTCAACATCTGATTGCGCGCTGCAAACCAGCGTGCGGGTCAGCATGCTATCGAAGCTCTTGACGCGCACCTCGCGGTAAAAGCCGACCTCGGCCAGATGTGCAAGGCCGTCTGCGTCATTCGCATCGGTCTTGTTCGGTGCCATGTCGAGAGCTGCTTTGGCATGGCGGGCATCGATGCAGATTGCCGGCAAGCCTTCCTGATTCAGCGCGTGATAGAACCAAACCGAAAGAGAACCCGTCTCGAACACGACACGTTTCACGTTCGAAGCGCGCCTGCGGATCACTTCTGCTATCAGTTTAGGGTCAGACGGGCACTTGCCGCGCCAGAGCCGTCGGCCGCTTTCGCGAACCGAGATGAAAGTGTCTTTCAAAGACACGTCGAGGCCGATAAACTGTTCCATGGTTGTCCCCCCGTTTGATGTTGGGCCCGGTCACAATTGTGAGACCGTATTTCATACTACCGGGGGGCAACCAAACTTCCAACGCATCGCAATCGCGCTGCTGGTTCCAACCCCGCGATTACCCTATGTCTTCTGTAAGGCCTATGAATGCGGCACTATTAGAAGCCGCTGGCTGGTATGGTGATCTCGGGTCAGATCCAAATCTCGTTAGCGAGCTTCTATGCTCAGAGTCCCTACATATCTACACTGATTTCTCGGTCGCTGAAAGGACAGTGGTGGTATGACTATCTCGCAATCATATCTGTCGCGCTACACCCGCCGGGCCGCCATCTCGAACCGGCGCCTGCCCGCATTCGGCGATGCCGGCGTGACCATGCGCTAAAGGATTATTGGCGTGACGGTGCCGACCGCCAGCGCGTCATGACGCTCAGAGCCCGATTCGAAAGTTTTTCAATCGTAGCAATATCTTGCGGTTCGCCTTGTGAGCATGCGTATGGAGGCGATCAACGCCCAGGCTGTTGATGAGGCGATGGACCGTTCCCAGTCTTTCGCGAGGCGTCGGCATCGGCCCAGCCATGCGAACGTCCGCTCGACGACCCAGCGGCGCGGCAAGAGTTCGAAGCCTTTGGCGGTGTCGGAGCGTTTGATGATTTCCAGCGTCCAGCTTCCATGGCCTTTGAGCGCGCGCCTGAGCTTGTCTCCCGCATAGCCGCCATCGGCGAACACATGGCGCAGCCATAGGAAGCGATAGCGGATAGCTTTGAGGACATCGACGGCCCCGTCGCGGTCCTGAATATCGGCGGCATGGACCAGGATGAAGATCAGATAGCCGCAGGTGTCAGTAACGATATGCCGTTTGCGGCCTTTGACCTTCTTGCCCGCGTCATAGCCGCAAACTCCGCCACTTTCGGTGGTTTTGACGCTCTGGCTGTCGATGACACCGCCACTGGGCGAGGCTTCGCGACCCTCGATTTCGCGCAGGTTCATAACCAGCACCATGTTGATCGCATCAAACAAACCAGTATCACGCCAGGCGTAGAAATAGCGCCGCACCGTCGACACCGGCGCAAAGCATTTTGGCAACAGTCGCCACGAACAACCGCTCGCCGCAATATAGAGCAACGCATTCACAACTTCGCGCATATCGGTCGTGCGAGGGCGTCCCCCGCTCTTGGCGGACGGGATAAACGGTGCTGTCAGTAGCCATTTTACGCGTTATGTCTGTCGGGCCACTAGCTGGGTCGACAGCATTGCAGATCGCGGTCGCCCTCCATCTAATGCCTGCATCAGCTTTTCGACTAGCAGGGCTCCGGCGACCCCGGTTTGCTGGACGATAGTGGTGATTGAAGGGGTGAAATGTGCTGCTGGTGGAATGTCGTTGTAGCCGACGAGCGAATAGTCGCGCGGCGTCAAATGTCCTTCTTTGCTGAACGCGCCAATGACGGCCATCGCCGCCGTGTCCGAGAAGGTGAATACTGCGTCCGGGCGATGGGCGCAGGTCTTAAGATAGGTGTTCGCCTGATCGTGGACCGCAGAAAAGGCCATCGATTCGATCGAAAGAATGTCAATCTCGATATCCTTGCTTGCGCGCGCGGCCACCTGTAACCCCTCGAAGCGAAGGCGGATTTCCTCATGCTGACAGCTGCCGATGAACAGCCAGTGACGGCGGCGATGCGACAAGAAGTGTTCGCCCGCAAGGCGGCCGCCCAAACAGTTGTCGCTGCCGACCGCGCAATAGCTGCTCGCATTGCCGACCGCACCCCATACGACCATCGGGATATTCTTGCGCGCGACCTTCTGCAGCAGGACATCACGCGCGCCCTGGCCGAGCACGATGAAGCCGTCCGCGCCGCGCGATTGATACAGGTCAATGAAGCCGTCGACTGTGTCGAGCCCCGATGGCGACAGCAGCAGATCAAGATCGCGGACCGACAGGGCCTCCGAAATACCCGCGAGTAATTCGAAAATGAAGGGGTCTCCGATCGCGCCTTGCCGATGCGATCTGAAATCGAGCACGACGGCAATCGCGTTGGCGCGCTCGCGCCGTAGCTTTTGTGCGTGACGGTTTAGCGCATAGCCCTGTTCGCGTGCGACCGCGAGTACGCGCTCGCGCGTTTCGGCTTTGACCAGCGGACTTCCACTCAGGACGCGCGACACGGTCGGCTTTGAAACTTTTGCAATGCGCGCGACATCTTCCATCGTCGTACGCGGCCTCGTCATCATATCTCTGCTTCTGTCCGCCATGCGCTGTTTATATGGCAATAATGGTCAGTGCGCAATCGCTGATCACATGACGATGAAACTTTTTTCTTGAAATCCATTTCATAAAAACTTATCAGAGTCGTTAAACGGGCGACAGAGATCGCTAAGGGAGGATTACAATGGCAAATATGCACAAATATCTAATGTCGCTTTGCTGGAGCGCCGCGCCGATGGCACTAGCATTCGGCTCGTCGCAGGCCATGGCGCAGGACGCGGCACAGGACGACAGGGCGAACGGCCTAGAAGAAATCGTCGTCACCGCTCGCCGCGTAAACGAGCGCGCGCAACAGGTGCCGATAGCGATCACGGCTTTCAGCCAGGACAGTCTCCGCGAAAAAGGCGTGAACAACGGCACGGACCTTCAGAATTTCACCCCGTCGCTTTCGGTGCTCGGCGACGTCGCACGCAACCAGGAAGCCTATTCAATCCGCGGCATGGGGGGCAGCGGGGGTCCCGGCACGGGCAGTGGCCCGGGCGTGGTCGGCTATTTCGCCGAGGTTCCTACGAGCGCCAGTGGCCCCGGTAATTTCTATGACCTTGCTTCGCTCCAGGTGCTTAAGGGACCGCAGGGTACGCTCTTCGGTCGCAACACCACTGGCGGCGCGGTGCTTCTCGAGCCTGCGCACCCGAAGATGGGCGTCGTCGAAGGTTATGTCGACCTGACGCTCGGCAACTATGATCGCCGCAGTGGGCAGGGCGCGCTTAATATTCCGCTGGTCGACGACGTTCTCGCAATCCGCGTCGCCGGGCAGTTCGACAAGCGCGACGGCTATGTCCGCGACGCCGTCACCGAGTTCGACTATCTCAATCGCAACAATTACAGCCTGCGCTTCGGGCTACAGTTCAATCCAGCCGAGGCTGTTCGCAGCTATACTGCTATCAGCTACGTCGATGTGAAGGAGCATGGCGGCGGCAGCATCCTGCTCGCGGTCAATCCGGCGCGACCCTACGCCGCACTGCTCCAACCCTATCTGCTTGCGCAGCAGGCGCGAGGCGTCCGCTCGACCGCGCTCAGTGTCCCAACGCGCGAGGTCGCAAAGAGCTTTCTTGCGCTCAACAACACCGAAATCGACCTGAGCGACACGCTGACACTCAAGAATGTCGTCAGCTATGCCCGCACGCGCTCGACAAACGCAGCCGATCGCGATTCGACGCCGTTGCCGATCGCTGATTTGCTCGGCGCCTATCCCGGAGGCTACAATAATAATCTCCGGACAATCACTGAAGAGCTTCAGCTTCGCTATGACGACGGCACGCTGCGAATCCAGGCGGGCGGCTTCTTCCTCGACCAGAAGACTCCGTCGCCGCTGACTTTCCAGACGGTCAACCCGATGCAGCAGCTCGGCTTGCTCGGCGGCGGCCCGCTCATTTTGCCACCCGCGCTACAAGCAGCACTTGGCGTCGACACGCCGCTATTGCCCGCGCTAAGCTTGCAACCGACCGCACATGTGGACGGGCGCAGCAAGGCGGTTTACGCGCAGGCGCAATACAAGTTGACGCCCGATCTCACAGCCACGGCGGGCTTCCGCTGGACGTGGGATCGCTTTGGCGGCGACATCCAGACATATCAGGATCCGCAAAGCTATCAGGTCTTCAACCAGCTTGCCGCGCTCGGGGTGATTGCGCCAGCCCAGGCGGCGCAGGTGATCGGCCTTAACGCCAATCTTTGCGTCTTTGATGCGTTCCAGGCGGTAGCCGCCGGCGGTTTCCCGACGCTCTATCATCCCAATTGCACGACGCCGACTTTTAGCGGAAAGAGTGATGGGCCGACATGGCATCTCGGTCTCGACTGGCAGACGAACCCCGACACTTTGCTCTATGTTGTGTCGCGGCGCGGCTATAAGTCGGGTGCGAGCAACCCGATAGTCTCGCTCTTCCTCGGCCAACAGCATCCGCTGTTTGCGGTTCGCCCCGAGCAAGTGACCGACATCGAGTTCGGGGTGAAGAAGGATTGGGATCTCGGCGGTGAGGCGAAGGCGCGGACCAATATTTCCGCCTTTTATACTTGGTACAACGACATCCAGGTGATCCAGCGCGCGTCGATCGCGGGAGCCGACATCCTAACCAATGCCGAAAAGGCGCGGGTGATGGGGCTCGAATTCGAAGGTCAGCTCGTGCCGGTGCGCGGGCTGACGCTGAGCGCGGTCTATTCCTACAATTCGGCGAAATATCTGAAATATGATTCGCTCGCGATCCCTGCAATCCCACAGGCACTGACTGCGGCGCAGCCAAGCCGCGACCTGTCGGGGACGCCCTTCTCTTTCGTGCCGAAGCACAAGTTCAGTCTTAATGGGCGGGTCGATCTGCCGATAGCTGAGTCGGCAGGCGATATCGCACTGAACGCGAACTGGATCTATCAGTCGAGTCAGCGCGTGACGCCGGAAGCGCAGCCGTTTGATACCATTGCGGGCTATAGCCTCGTCAATCTGCGGCTCGAGTGGAACAATATGTTCGGGGCGCCGGTCGATGCCGCAATCTACGGCACGAACATCTTCGACAAGGAATATCGCGTCACCGCCAATCCCGGCTATAATAACTCGGGTTTCATTAACTCGATTTATGGGGAGCCGGCCCAATATGGCGTGCAGGTGCGCTATCGTTTCTGAGCGCGCGGCGAAGATGCGCTCCGCTACGTCGGTCGACCGGCGCGAGATGATCGGCCTTGGCGCGGCGACCGTCGCTGCGCTCGCCGCGCCGCCGCTGCGCGCTGCTCCGGCAGCGCAGCCCTTCCTCTGGGGTGCCGCGACCGCGGGGCACCAGGTCGAAGGCAATAATGTGAACGCTGATATCTGGTTGCTCGAACAGGTGAAGCCGACCATCTTTGCCGAGCCATCGGGCGATGCTTGCGACAGCCTCAACCGTTGGCGCGAGGACGTTGCAATCATCAAGGCGCTGGGGCTCAACTGCTATCGCTTTTCGGTCGAATGGTCGCGGGTCGAGCCCGCGCCGGGGCAGTTCAGCCAAGCATATCTCGATCATTATGCGCGGATCGTCGACCATTGCCGCGAGCAGGGCCTGGCGCCGGTCGTAACCTTCAATCATTTCACCACGCCGCGCTGGTTCGCGGCGGCGGGCGGCTGGGAGAATAGCGACGCGCCCGATCTGTTCGCGCGCTATTGCGACCGTGTCGCGCGGGCGATGGCGGCGGGAATAAGTCATGCGTTGACCTTCAACGAACCCAATCTCGCGCTCGGGGGGCGCTGGGCTGTTCATCCGCCCTCGCAGGCGATGCTCGACGCGGTCACAGCCTGCTGCGCGGCGGCGGCGAAAGCGAGCGGATCGGACCGTTTCTCGCTGCTCAATGCGGGCGATCCGGCACCAATGATCCCTGGTGTCACTGCCGCCCATGTCGCGGCGCGCGCGGCAATCCGGGCGGTGCGCTCCGACTTGCCGATCGGGATGAGCCTCGCCATCCCGGACAATGTCGCGGTGGGCGAAAACAGTGCGATCGAGCGCAAGCGCGCGGAAGTCTATGACCCCTTTTTTGCGGTGATGGACAAGGATGATTTCATCGGGGTACAGACCTATGGCCGCGCCTTTGTCGGTGCCGAACGCGACGTCGATATACCTACGAATGCCCCGAAACGGTCCGGCGGCGGCGAGTGGTTCCCCGCCGCAGTCGGCAATGTCGTGCGCTATGCCCATAAGGCAACGGGCCTGCCGGTGATGGTGACGGAGAACGGCATCGACGCCGCCGATGACGCCGAACGCGCGCGCTTCATTCCCGAGGCGATTGCTTCTGTCGAGGCATCGCGTCGCGACGGGGTGCCGGTTCTCGGTTACATCCATTGGTCGTTGCTCGACAATTTCGAATGGATGTCGGGTTATGGGCCCAAATTCGGCGTTGTTGCAGTCGATAGGCGAACCTTCAAGCGGACGGTCAAGCCGAGCGCGAAACGGCTCGCCGCGATTGCACGTGCGGGCGGAGTGCGGGCGGGATGATCGAGCGTTTTCTAATCATTCTGCTGATGGCGGCGCTCGCACCCGCGAACGCTGAAGCACAAGCGGTGAAGGCACCCTGGCCGACTTTCCTGTCCGCCGAAGCAAAGGGCGGTCTTGCCGCCGACGCGGCGCGGCAGCCCGAACCGCCGACGATGGAAGAGCGGCGTGCCCGGGCCGATGCGATTCAGCGCGAAGTCGGTATGCCGCGCCTCGCGCGCCATGGCGTCGCGATGCAGGATGAAGTGATCGCGGGGGTGCCTGTGCGTCTCTTTACGCCTCGGAACGCTCACGCAAAAGCACCGATCTTGCTTAATCTTCATGGTGGCGGATTTCTGGTCGACTCGGGCTCGATTACCGAAAATGCCGACATGGCGGCGCGCACCGGCTATCCTGTCGTGGCCGTCCGTTATCGCCTCGCCCCCGAGCATCCTTTTCCCGCCGCAACAGACGATGCGCTCGCCGTTTATCGCGCGCTGATCAAGGATCAAGATCCGCGCCGCATCGGACTCTATGGTACGTCGGCGGGGGCGATCCTGTCGGCAGAGCTAGTGGCACGGCTGCGCGCCGAGAAGCTGCCACAACCCGCCGCGCTGGGTTTTTTTTCCGGCACCGCCGACTTGTTGGCGGTTGGCGATAGTGCCGCACTGTTCGCCGATGCGTCCGGGGTCGAAGCGCTTGCACGGCTCTATGCGGGCAGGCGGGCGATAGACGATCCGCTCTTGTCGCCGCAGCGCGGCGACCTCACCGGTTGGCCGGCGACGCTTTGTCTCGCGAGCACGCGCGATTTTCTGTTGAGCGGCACCGCTAACTTCTGCCGCGCACTCGACGCTGCGGGGGTGCCGGCACAGCTCACACTGTTCGACGGGCTTCCGCATGCTTTCTGGGCCTATATCGATGCGCCCGAAACCGACTCCGCCTTTGCGGCGATGGCACGTTTCTTCACCGAGCGGCTGGGAGAAAAACCATGAAGACATTGTTTGCCTTGGCCGCGCTTGCGGCGGCGTCCCCGGTTGGGGCGCAACTCGCGGTTCCCGCTTTCACTCTGCCGGCATCGAACCAGCTCAGCGACGAAGCGCTGCAGATACTTGACCGGATGAAGCAGGCGACAGCGCCCGCCGAGATCGCGGGCGATGTCGCGAAACAGCGAACCTTCTACGACCGCTATAACGACGATCGACTTGCCGAAATGCGGGGCCATTTCCGCACGCGCGAACGGCGCGTGGTTCTCAACGGCGTCACGGTTGATATCGTCGAACCGGTGGAAGGCGTCTCCCGGGGCAATAAAGGCCGCGTCCTCATCAACGTTCATGGCGGTGCCTTCATGTGGGGATCGGGCAGCGGCGCTTTGGTCGAAGCTATCCCGATCGCTGCGACGATGGGTGTGAAAGTCGTGACGGTCGACTATCGATTGGCGCCCGAGCACCGCTATCCGGCGGCGTCGGAGGATGTGACTGCGGTCTACAATGCGCTGCTCAAAGACTATCGACCGGAAAATATCGGCATCTACGGTTGTTCGGCGGGCGGTGTTATTACCGCGCAGGCGACGGCATGGATTCGCCGCGAAGTGGTGCCGCGTCCGGGTGCGATCGGCACTTTCTGCGGTACTGGCGCACCCTATTCGGGCGACAGTCCCTTTCTAGCCGGGCCAATCACTGGCGGGGCAGCGCTCGCCGTTTCAACGCTGCCCGAGGTATTGCCGGTCTCCTATATGCAGGACGTGCTGGCGAACGATACAGTGGCCTATCCGATGACGTCAGACGCCGAAGTGAAGAAGATGCCGCCGACGCTGCTGCTTGCGGGTGGTCGCGATTTTGCCGCAAGCGCGCTGACGCTCGCGCATCGCCGCCTCGTTGCGGCCGGAGTGCCCAGTGAGATTTATCTTTTCGACGGTCTGCCGCACGCTTTCTTCGTCTGGCCGGACATGCCCGAATCGACAGAGGCCTATCGGTTGATCGCCACCTTCTTTGATCAGCACCTGGGAAAACGTGCGCGCTGATGCGGAAACGAACGATCATAACCCTGACGCTGACCTATGCACTGCTCGGCCTGTTGATGAACAGTGTCGGCATCGTCATCCTGCAATCAATCACCCATTTCGGTGCGACCAAGTTGATGGGATCGACGCTTGAGGCGTGCAAGGATTTGTCGGTCGTCGCGGCCTCCTTCCTGCTCGTCGCGGCGGTACCCGCTTTTGGTTATCGCCGTTCGCTGACCGCTGTGCTCGCGGCGATGGCGGTCGCTTGCCTGCTCGCCTCATTTGCGACGGGCTTTGGGGAAATGCAGGCGCTGTTCGTTGTCACCGGTCTATCGTTTGGCATCACCAAGATCGCGACCTATTCGGCGATAGGCCTGATCGCGCGCGACCCCGCAGACCATGCGAGCGTCACCGGTCTTGTCGAGGGCGTGTTCATGGGCGGGGTGCTCGCGGGTGCCTGGATATTCGGCTGGTTCATCGACGCTGGAGACTGGCTGCGCGTCTATTGGCTGCTGGCAGCGCTCTGCGCGCTGACGTCGCTTGCATGGTTCGGCATCCGGCTGGACGAAAGTGCGGCGTGTGTCGACGGCGCCAGTGCCTCGGCAACTGCGGGTTGGAAAGAGATGCTGGCACTCGCCAGTTTGCCCGCAACAGTCGCCGTGTTGACGACGCTGTTCCTTTATGTCCTGATCGAACAGGGCGTCGGAACCTGGCTTCCGACCTTCAACCGCGAGATTCTCCATCTGCCATCAGCGCTGAGCGTCCAGATGTCGAGCATTTTCGTCGCCTCGCTCGCGCTCGGTCGCTTGCTCTCCGGGCTCGTGCTGCGCCGCGTCGCGTGGCTACCGGTGCTCATTACCTGCCTTGCCGCGCTGGCACTTCTGGTGGTCGCAGCCCTGCCGCTCGCCGAAGGCATACAGCCGCGAGCGACCATCGACTGGATCAATGCACCTCTTGCCGCCTATCTCTTTCCGCTGATCGGGCTGTTCCTTGCACCCATTTATCCGACCGTCTGCTCAGTCGTGCTAAGCGCATTACCACGGCACCGACATGCCGCGATGATTGGGTTGATCGTCATCTTTTCCGCGCTCGGTGGCACGATCGGCTCTGCCTTGGTCGGGCTGCTCTTCCAGTCCCTGCCTGGCACCTCTGCCTTCTATTCCCTTTTGGTGCCGGTGGGGCTCGTCGCGCTCACGCTTCCCCTCCTACGCCGTCGGATCGAAAGAGCCCCGGCATGATCTCGGTTGATACCCCGGCCGGGCTGCTCGGGCCATTGTTTGCCGCCGTGCAGGAGGGCGGGCTTTTTTCCGATTCCAAAACCTTCGCCGATGCACGCCCCCGCCGTGAACCCGCAGCGATCCTCGCAGACTGGCAGTCGCAGCGTCCAGCTAGGGGGGACGGGTTGCGGCGCTTCGTTCTCGGCAATTTCGACGTCCCGCAGGACCAGCGGGCACCGCCGCCCGATTACCGGCCGTTGGCCGCTCATATCGACGCTTTATGGCCGCTCCTGACCCGCACGTCGGGCGATCCCGCTCCGAGATCGTCAGAGCTGTGGTTACCGCACAGCTATGTCGTGCCTGGCGGCCGTTTTCGCGAGCTTTATTATTGGGACAGCTATTTTACGATGCTGGGCCTCAGGCGGTCGGGTCGGCAGGATATGGTCGAAAATATGATCGGTAATTTCGGTAGCCTGCTCGACCGGCTCGGCCATATCCCGAACGGCACACGCAGCTACTATACGACGCGCTCGAACCCGCCCTTCTTTCACCTGATGGCAGCGTTGTCCCGCGACGACAGCATAGAGGGGCGTCGTCGGCGTCTCGGCTGGATGCATAAAGAGCATGATTTTTGGATGGCCGGTGCCACCGATGTAGCGGCGGGTGGGGAAACGCGCCGTGTTGTTCGGCTGGGCGATGGCGCGCTGCTGAACCGCTATTGGGACGACAGCGACCACCCGCGCGATGAAAGCTGGCGCGAAGACGTCGCCCTTGCTGCCGAAGCAGCGGAGCGCGACGCAGGGCAGCTCTGGCGCGACATCCGTGCGGCGGCGGAAAGCGGCTGGGACTTCAGCTCGCGCTGGCTGAGCGACGGGAAAAACCTAGTCACCATACGTACGACCCGGCTGGTTCCCATCGACCTCAACATACTTCTTTTCGGCCTCGAACAGGCGATTGCCGACGCCGCGCGAGGCCTTGGCGTGGCGGAAATGGTCGATAGTTTCACGGCCCGGGCCCATCATCGCGCGCTGGCGATCTCTGACCATCTGTGGAATGACGCCGCCGGTCATTATGCCGACTTCGACCTCGACAGTGGCCGCGTGTCGGACCAGCTGACCGCTGCCGCAGCCTTTCCGCTCTTCGCCGGCATCGCGTCGACGCGGCGCGCGCGCGCTACGGCAGTTGCCCTCGAACGGCTTGTTCGCCCCGGTGGCCTGATGACCACGCTGTGCGAAAGCGGCGAGCAGTGGGATGCGCCCAACGGTTGGGCACCGTTGCAGTGGATCGCCATCACCGGACTTCGCCGCTATGGCGAAACGCGACTGGCGAACGACATCGCCGACCGTTGGCTCGCGATGGTCGAGGCGCATTATGAAGCAAGCGGTCAGCTTCTCGAAAAATATGACGTCGTCACATGCGCGGCGGGATCAGGCGGCGAATATGCGACCGAAACGGGTTTCGGATGGACCAATGGCGTGACTCTGGAATTGTTGGCGGCGTGTGACCGCATCCCGGACGAGCGCGCTGAAAAAATAGGAGGTGCGAATGCGTAACAGGAACAAGGCTCGATATTTTGCCAGATTAGCCCCCGCGTTGCTCGCTTTGGCGGCGCCCGAGGCAACTTACGCAAATGATTTGCAACCCGCGACGCTGACGGCGGGGCAGACCGCACTGATTGCGAGCGCGGAAAAACTCGGCGCGACCGACCTCAAGACACTTCCCGCTCCCGACGGCGGCTTCGTGCTCGCGGGCAAGCTCGCAGGCGATCAGTTCTCGGTCGCCTTTCCAGCGGGCTGGAACGGTGGCGCACTTCTTTTCGCCCACGGCTACTCGGCGCCGGGCTCCCCGGTCGCGGTGGCCGAAGACCCGCTATCAGCCGGGGTCGGCACCTACGGCATGATGCTGAAGGCGTATCAGGATGGCTATGCGGCGGGCCACAGCGCGTACGACAAGGCGGGCATGGGGGTCGAAACGGCAACCAAAAACACGCTACGATTGCGCGATTTTCTAACCCGGCTGGGCGCAAAGCGCGTGCTCGTTGCCGGGGGGTCGATGGGCGGCAATATTGTGATGTCGCTGATCGAACAGCATCCGAAGGCTTTTGCCGGGGCGATTTCGGCGTGCGGTGTCACCGACGGATGGGAGAGCCTGTTCGCGCAGCTCATCGACATGCGCGCGGCGTATAATGTGCTAACAGAAGGCACGCCCTATATGCTGCCCGGCGAACACGACCTCCTGAAATCGGCGCTGCCGATGGATCCGCCCGCAGGCGAGGCGGCGAGTAGCGACGCATTTCGCGGCGGGCGTATCACGCAGATCGCCCTGCCGGTCCTCATGCTGGCGCAGGCCGCCGAGGCCAATCCCGGCGGAAGCGAGGCGCATATTCTGAAGCAAGTTGCCTCGATTGGCGGTTTTGAGCCAGAGGTGGCGTCGATCGCCTTTCCACTTGTCACCGTGACGCTGGGCATGGACGATCTTAAGGCAACGCTGGGCGGTAATATCTATGGCAATATCGGCAAGCTCTATGCGAGCCCCGAAATGACGGACGAGGAAGCTGCGGCCTTCAATGCCAAGGTTCAGCGAATTGCGGTGGACCCGGCGGCGGTCGCCAATGCGCGGCACTGGCATCAGACGACTGGCCGGTTCCGCGTCCCGTTGGTGACGATACACAATCGCATCGATTCGCTTGTCCCCTATGCCCAGTCGGAAGCGCTCGGCCGCATCGTCGCGACGGCGGGCAATGGAAAGCGGCTCGTCCAATATACGGTGCCGGGGACAAAGGCACCGCTGCCCGTTGGCGGGGTCGAGGGCTATACGCACTGCGGCTTCTCGCCCGAACAAATGGCCGCGACTTGGGAATCGCTGAAGACCTGGGTCGAGACGGGCAAGCACCCCGCAGCCGACGCGGTCCAATAGTATAGACGCGATGGTGTACAGGCCCGGTGCGCGTCGGCAAGAGCGTTTGACCGGCCGCCATTTCCTGCAGTCGAGCGCGGGTGCTGGCCAGCGTGGGAGCGAAAGCGGCACCTCGCCTGTCGTCCACGGACATCGAAGCGCTGTTGGCACGGATGACCCTCGCCAAAAAGCTCGGCCAGCTTGCACAGGCACGCGGTGAACGCAACGACACCGGACCCCATGTTCCTGCGGGCAGCGAGGCCGATGCGCGCGCCGGTCGCATTGGCTCTTTCCTCAGCGTCTATGGTGCCGAAACCACTGGTCGGCTTTAACGTATCGCGGTGGAGGAGACGCGCCTCGGCATACCGCTGCTCTTTGCCGACGACGTCACTCACGGCTTTCGGACTATCTTTACCGTACCGCTTGGCGAGGCCGCAAGCTTCGATCCGGTCGCAACCGCCAAGCATTTCGTGGGGGATCGCGGTACGGAAAATGGCATCGACAAAGGGGATGTCAAGGGATCTCTTGATGCGATCTGGGCGGTGCATGGTGCCGGTTATTTGCCCGCGATCAAAGCGGATGTGCAATCCGTGATGCCCAGCTTTTCGAGTGTAAATGGTATAAAAATGCACGGCTATCATGAACTTCTCACGGATAAGTTGCGCGGTGAGTTGGGTTTCACCGGGTTTGTGGTTGGCGACTGGAATGGTCATGCCGAGATTCCCGGTTGTACTGCAACAGATTGTGTAGCCGCGCTGGACGCCGGACTTGATATGTATATGGCCCCCGACAGCTGGCGCGGACTCTATAACTCTCTGCTAAGAAAGGTAAAATCGGGACAACTCGACGTCGCCCGGCTTGATGAAGCGGTGTCGCGAATACTGACCGTGAAGGCACGATCTGGGCTGCTCGACAGCGTCAAGCCCTCGCTCCGGGCAACAACCGGCCCGGATAAGTTGGGGACCGCCGAACACCGGGCCGTCGGTCGCGAAGTGGTGCGCAAGTCATTAGTGCTATTGAAAAACAACAATGGCATTTTGCCGCTCAAGCCAAGCCAGAATATTCTGGTTACCGACGGCTGGACCCTATCTTGGCAGGGCGACGACGATGGCAACGATGAATTTATATCTGCGCAGACAATTTTGGGCGGCATTCAGGACGCTGTTGCCGATGCTGGCGGAATGGCCATTCTTTCGGATGACGGGACGTTTGAAGAGCGTCCGGATGTGGCGATCGTGGTATTTGGCGAACAGCCTTATGCCGAATATCGCGGTGACCGTTCCGATCTGGTTTTCGAGGGCCAAGATGGCGAAAGCCTGGCTCTAATCAAATCCTTCAAGGACCAGAATATTCCGGTCGTTGCCGTCTTTTTGTCCGGCCGGCCAATGTGGACCAACCCTCTCATCAACGCATCTGATGCATTTGTCGCAGCATGGCTTCCCCGAACAGAGGGTGGTGGCGTCGCGGATGTTTTGGTCGGCGATTCTGATGGCAAAGTCCGCCATGACTTCCACGGACGCTTATCATTATCATGGCCCGCTTTGGGCGATAGACGACCGGTTAATGGTCCGAATGCGGATGGCGCGCTGTTCCCGCTGGGTTTTGGACTGAGCTATGCAAATGGCGCGCAACTGGCTCAGTTATCGGAAAATTTGGGTATTGATCTCACAAAAGTTAGTGCGCCATTCGTCTTGGAAAGCGCTTCAGAGGGCAGCGCTTCCTTGCATCGTCTGGAGTTGGTGGAATCGAACGACGTAACATTGAACTGCGAGTGACGATCGGCGAAAGCACAGAAGCAATTATTGGACGTGGCAATGGATAGGGGATTGATATGAGTTTAGACTTTATAGATGTCGTGATCATTGCCCTTTATGCTATCAGTCTGTTCGGTATTGCGTTGTGGGTCTCGCGAGAGCCCGCCGGCCATTCCAAAGATACCGAAGACTATTTTCTTGCGGGCCGCTCCTTGCCGTGGTGGGCCATCGGCGCTTCGCTCATAGCATCCAATATATCGGCAGAACAAATCATCGGCCAATCGGGTCAGGGTTTTGCCGTGGGCATCGCGATTGCAGCCTATGAATGGCAGGCGGCAATTGTTTTGCTGATCGTCGCCAAATGGTTCCTTCCCATTTTTCTGAAGCGCAATATCTACACGATGCCGCAATATCTCGACCAGCGCTATGGCCACGGCGTCAAGACGATGATGTCATTCTACTGGATCATCTTGTACACGGCGGTCAACCTGACCACAGTGCTCTGGCTGGGCGGCCTCGCGGTCGCATCACTCACCGGTCTGTCAATCATGTGGGCGATGGCAGCATTGGCGGCATTTGCACTGCTCTATTCACTATATGGCGGATTGAAAGCCGTAGCCCTGACCGACATCATTCAGGTTGTCATTCTGATCCTTGGCGGCCTTGCCATAACCTGGATTGCACTTGATCAGGTCGGCGGAGAAAGCGCCGGAGCCTGGGGCGGTTTGACGCGTCTCTACGAGGAAATTCCGGGTCATTTTGAAATGATTCTCGATAGCGATCATCCCGCTTATGGGGACTTGCCGGGCATATGGACATTGCTGGGCGGCCTTTGGGTGCTGCATTTCTCCTATTGGGGTTTCAATCAATATATTATTCAGCGCGCACTTGGCGCCGAAAGTTTGGCCGAAGCGCAAAAGGGACTCGCCTTTGCAGCATTCCTGAAACTGTTCATCCCGCTGATTGTCGTAATACCCGGTATTGCCGCGGTCATGTTGGCCCAGCAAGGCGCTCTTGACGGTGCTGCGCTTGCCGACAAATCTGACGGCACTTACGGGGAATTGATGAAGCTTGCGCCTGCCGGACTGCGGGGGCTGGTATTTGCGGCGTTGATCGCCGCCATTGTGTCTTCACTCGCTTCGATGATGAATAGCATATCGACGATCTTCACCATGGACATTTATAAAACGCGTTTTCGGGAAAAGCCGGAAAATCATTATGTGATGGTCGGCCGGATCACTGCTTTTGTCGCAATGGTGATCGCATTGTTTCTGGCGCGTCCCTTTGTCGGAGGTTTTGCCAGTGGATTTCAGACGGTTCAGGAATATTCCGGCTTTATCGCTCCCGGCATTGTGGTTGTTTTCTTGCTTGGGTTCTTCTGGGAAAAGACGACCGCGACCGGCGCCTTTGGTGCGCTGCTGGGTTCGATTATTTTCAACATCATGCTGAAATTCGGAATGCCGGATATTCCGTTCATCATCCGTGTATGGATCGTGTTTATGGCCTGTCTGGCGGTCACCGTCATCTTGTCACTGATGTCGAAGCACATTGAGGCCAATCAATCATTGCAGCTGGATGATATCAACTTCTCGACAAACAACACGTTCAATAGGTTGTCGGTTGCTGTTGTCGCCATATTGGTCGGGCTCTATATCTATCTTTGGTGATAGCCAAACTGGCTGCACTTCAGGAAAGTAAGACACATATGAACTCATCTCGAGTATCTGCACCCTGTTCTGCATTGCTTCTGTTTGGAGCCACGGGAGACCTGGCAAAACGCATGTTGCTGCCGTCGCTTTTTGCCTTGCATGAAGACAGGTTGATCGCGGGAGATTTGAGGATCGTTGGTACGGCGCGCAGTCCGATGTCGGATGATGAATATCGCGATCTGGTCGAGGAGTCGCTAGCAGAATATCTGCCGGAGGACCGGAAGGGAAACGGGCAACTCCAGTCGTTTTTGGATCGATTTTCTTATCAGACACTTGATGCGTCCGCCTCGGACGGTTTTGGCGCGTTAGCGGACAAGCTGGGCGATATATCGGCAGGATTGGCAATCTTCCTGTCGACGGCGCCTTCTCTTTTTGAAGCCACGATCGCTGGCCTAAAATCGGCGGGAATCGCAGGCGACAAAGTTCGCATTGGTCTGGAAAAACCCCTTGGTCATGATCTGGCCTCGTCCAATTCGATCAACGATGCGGTTGCCGATGCCTTTACAGAGGATCAGACATTCCGGATTGATCATTATCTCGGCAAGGAGACAGTGCAAAACCTTATGGCACTACGCTTTGCCAACATCATGTTCGAACCGCTTTGGAACTCGGCCAGCATTGATCATGTGGAGATTACCGTGTCGGAGACGGTGGGCCTGGAAGGCCGTCACGGCTTTTACGATGATACAGGCGCGCTGCGCGACATGGTCCAGAACCATATGCTGCAATTGCTCGCGCTCACCGCGATGGAACCGCCTGCCAATTTTGACGCAACCTCGATCCGCGACGAGAAAGTCAAAGTTCTGCGCAGCTTGCGGACCGTGAAGGCTGAAGAAATGGTGCGCGGCCAATATGGTGAGGGCGCAGTCAAGGGCGAGGCTGTGCATAGCTATGCTGATGATTTTGGCGGCGATTCCGACACAGAAACTTTCGTTGCAATCAAGGCGCATATCGACAACTGGCGCTGGAAAGACGTGCCCTTTTATCTGCGCACCGGCAAACGGCTGGCCGAGCGGCGCAGCGAGATCGTGATCCAGTTCAAGTCTGTGCCGCATAATATCTTTGCCGCGCGTGGCGGCAGGCTCAATGCCAATCGGCTGGTGATCCGTCTGCAACCGGAGGAATATGTGCGGCTTCAGGTGATGGCCAAGGAGCCGGGGTTGGATCGTGACGGGGTCACTCTGCGCGATGTACCGCTTGATTTGTCGCTTAGTCAGGCTTTTGCGAAGAGCCGCGACCACATCGCCTATGAACGCTTGCTGCTTGATTTGATCGAAGGGGATCCGACGCTGTTTGTCCGGCGCGATGAAGTGGAAGCGCAGTGGCGCTGGGTCGATGCGATCCGGGAGCTTTGGGCAGAAAATGATATGGCCTCCAAAAGCTATGGTTCGGGGAGCTGGGGGCCATCGGCGGCTATCGCTCTCACAGAGCGCGACGGAGTAAGCTGGCATGAGTGATACGGTCAACATTGCTGCGCCGATCAGTTGGGCCGCTCGCGCCGACGCTGAGGGCGTGGCTGACCATATTGCAAAAATCATCAGCCGGAAAGGCGATCACTGGCTGGCGGTTCCCGGCGGCAGGACCCCGCTGCCGATCTTTGATATTCTGTCCCGACGCAGCCTGCCCTGGGGCACGGTATCGCTCATGCTCACCGATGACCGGATCGTACCGGATCGTCATCCGGCGAGTAACCAAGGCAAGCTGGAAGCGGCCTTTGATGCGACGCCTGCCCATATTGCAAGGCTTGAAACGGGCATGATGCTCCCGGTCTTTGATTTGGTGTGGCTGGGCATGGGCGCAGACGGCCATATTGCCTCGCTCTTTCCCAATATGAACATGGTTGCAACGGGAGAAGCCGCTGTGGTGCGCACTGTTCCGGATCCGCTTCCTCCCGAAGCGCCGTTTGAACGGCTATCGCTGAACATGTCAGCCTTGACCCAGGCGAAGGAAATCATGCTGGTGGTGCGCGGCTGTGATAAGAAGAAAATATTGGATGCAGCGATTGCCGGGGAGAATGATCTTCCGGTTGCGCGACTCATCAAAGCCGCGCGTTGCCCGATCACAATCTTCTGGAGCCGCTCATGAGCCTGCACCCCACCGTCGCCAAAGTGACCTATCGGATAATCAAACGATCCAAGGCATCACGCTCCGCCTATCTCGACCTGATCGACCGTCAGCGTGATGCAGGCGTGCACCGGCCCAATCTATCCTGCGGCAATCTCGCGCACGGCTTTGCGGCCAGCGGCGATGACAAGGCTACCATCCGCAGCGGCAAGGCGATGAACATCGGCATTGTCACGGCCTATAACGACATGCTTTCCGCGCATCAGCCTTACGGCCGCTATCCCGAGCAGATCAAGATTTTCGCCCGCGAGGCTGGCGCAACCGCGCAGGTCGCTGGCGGCGTGCCAGCCATGTGTGACGGCGTGACGCAAGGCCAGGACAGCATGGAACTATCCCTGTTCAGCCGCGATGTGATTGCGATGAGCACGGCGGTTGCGCTTTCGCATGGCATGTTCGAGGGTGCCTTGCTGCTCGGCATTTGTGACAAGATCGTACCGGGGCTGCTCATCGGCGCGCTGCGCTTTGGGCATCTGCCGACCATCCTGATCCCCGCCGGCCCGATGCCATCAGGTCTCGCCAACAAGGAGAAGGTGCGCGTGCGCCAGCTTTTTGCCGAAGGCAAGGTCGGCAAAGAGGAATTGCTGGAGGCCGAAAGCGCCAGCTATCACGGGGCGGGCACCTGCACGTTTTTCGGCACGGCCAACAGTAACCAGATGATGATGGAGATGATGGGACTGCATATGCCGGGCAGCTCATTCTTCAATCCCGGCACGAAACTGCGGCAGGAATTGACGCGCGCTGCCGTCCATCAGGTGACACATAACGGCTGGGCTGGTGATGACTATCGTCCACTTGGAGCTTGCGTGGATGAAAAAGCCATCGTCAACGCGGTCGTCGGCCTGCTTGCCACCGGCGGTTCCACCAATCATGTGATCCATTTGCCAGCTATTGCCCGCGCGGCCGGCATTCTGATCGACTGGGACGATATGGATGAACTGTCCGGCGCCGTGCCGCTGATCGCCAGTGTCTATCCCAACGGTTCCGGCGACGTGAACCATTTTACCGCAGCAGGCGGCATGCCTTATGTCATCCGCGAGCTTATTGGCGCTGGCCTCGCGCATGATGATATCCGCACCGTCTATGGAACGTCGCTGTCCGATGGCGCAAAGCATCCGGCATGGGATGGAGATGCGTTGCGCTTCGATGATGCCCTGGAACAATCGGCTGATGAATCAATCTTGCGGACCGTCAAAGATCCGTTTCAGGCCGACGGCGGGATGAAGCTGCTCAAAGGCAACCTCGGACGCGCCACGATGAAGGTCAGCGCGGTTGATCCGAGCCGTTGGACGATCGAAGCACCAGCGCGCATTTTCCACGACCAGAATGATGTCATCACGGCGTTCAAGGCGGGGGAACTGGACCGCGATGTGGTGGTTGTGGTGCGCTTTCAAGGACCGGCGGCGAACGGTATGCCGGAACTGCACAAGCTGACTTCGCCGCTTGGTGTCTTGCAGGACAAAGGCTTCAAAATCGCCTTTGTCACCGATGGGCGCATGTCCGGGGCGAGCGGAAAAATCCCGTCTGCCATCCATATTTCTCCCGAGGCCTATCACGGCGGACCGCTCGGCAAGCTCAGAGACGGCGATATGGTCCGTGTCTGCGCAGAAAAGGGCGAGCTCACCGCATTGGTCGAGCCAGCCATCTGGGATGCGCGCGAACAGGCGATTGCGCCGCCACCAGCAATGGGAACCGGCCGCGAACTTTTTGCGATGCTGCGCCACCACAGTGACCCGGCCGAAAAAGGCGGTTCAGCGATGCTCTCCGAGGCGGGACTCTAGCGATGGCCGAAATTGTCGTGGCGGATATCGGCGGAACCCATGCGCGCTTTGCCATTGCGACGATAGAGGATGGCAAAGTGGCCGGGCTCGGTCATGAAATCAAAATGAAGACCAGCGAGCATGCCAGCTTCCAGATCGCGTGGGAGACCTATGGCCGCGAACTCGGCCGCGAATTGCCGCAAGATGGCGCGCTTGCCGTGGCCGGGCCGGTGGGCGGCGAGGTCATCTACTTCACCAATAGCAGCTGGATGATCCGGCCCGCGCTGATCCCGGAAAAGCTGAAACTGAACCGCTTCACATTGGTCAACGATTTTGGCGCGGTCGGCCATGCGGTGGCGCAAATGGATGCCGAGATGTTCAGTCCGATCTGCGGGCCGGACGAGCCATCGACATCTGACGGCATCATCACGGTGGTCGGACCGGGCACGGGACTGGGGGTCGCCCATATCCTGCGCAGGGGCGATGACTATCATGTGACCGAAACCGAAGGTGGCCACATCGATTTTGCGCCGCTGGACCATGTCGAAGACCAGATACTGGCGCATCTGCGAAAGGCGCATCGCCGGGTCTCGGTCGAACGTATCGTGTCGGGGCCTGGGCTGGGCATCATTTATCAGGTGCTTGTCGGCATGGAGCAGCAGGAAGCCCGGTCACTCAGTGATATGGAAACATGGGAACTGGCGCTGTCCGGCGACGATAGCCTGGCCGCCGCGGCCTTTGACCATTTCTGCCTGTGCCTTGGCAGTGTTGCCGGGGACCTTGGGCTTGCGCAGGGCGCAACATCGGTGGTCATGGCAGGCGGCCTTGGCCGACGCATCGCCGAGCGTTTGCCGTCATCGGGCTTTCGCGAACGCTTCATCGCCAAAGGACGCTTCCAGTCGAAAATGGAAGCCATGCCGGTCAGGCAATTACTCCATGAAGAGCCGGGCCTTTACGGCGCGGCTGCCGCATTTATCCACGAGCATGGCGCAGGATTATAAAATGAAACCCATCGAAAAACTCATGCGCACCGCACCGGTTATCCCGGTCCTTGTCATCAATGATATCGCGAAAGCGAGGCCGCTCGCGGAAGCTCTGGTCAAAGACGGATATCCGGTTCTGGAAGTCACCTTGCGCACCGAATGTGCGCTCGAAGCCATTCGGCAAATGAAACAGGTCGAAGGCGTGATAGTCGGCGCTGGAACCGTCACCAACCCTGAAGAGCTTGGTGCTGCTATCGAGGCAGGTGCCGAATTTATCGTCTCCCCCGGCCTGACCGACAAGCTCGGCAATGCCGCGATCGCCGGCAATATCCCGTTCCTTCCTGGCATCGCTACCGCCGGGGATATTATGCGCGGGCTGGATCTTGGCCTCACCCACTTCAAGTTTTTCCCGGCAGAAGCATCGGGAGGAGTACAGGCTCTGAAGGCGCTGAGCGGACCCTTTGGCCAGTGCCTGTTCTGTCCTACCGGCGGGATTACCGCAGATACTGTATCTGACTGGTTGGATTTGGATCATGTGCTATGTGTTGGCGGAAGCTGGGTTGTTCCGTCAGTATAGGCGTTATGATTCCATCGGTCAGATGGAGTCCGCTATTGGGATGAACCAACAACAACGCTAATGTCGGTTACGAGGGCGGAGAACGAACCCGCTGCGCGGGATGGGCGTTGGTGGTGAGGTTGAGGTAACGATGCGAACGTCACGCGGGGATTGAGCAAGGCCCAACATGGGCAGAAGATTCCGACTCCATCAAGCAAGAGGAGTCGAACAATGAACAAGCTCATTTCCGTTACACCTGTCAGCCGACTGCGTCAGCGGTTGATTGACGCCATGAACGTACGGCGATTTACGTGCGAGACGCAGCGCAACTACATCCGCGATGTCGGGCGCTTTGCCACCTTCCTTGGGCGCCATCCCGATACGGCGACGGCCGAGGATCTGCGCGGGAGTGTCAGTAATTTCGTGTGTGATGGGGCGGTTTAACATTATGCCGTCATAGCTTTGATGAAGCGTTCGCCGAAGATAACTGCGAACTGTGCTTTTGCCATGGTCCACTCACGAGGTGGCATCTTCCACTCTTTTTCCGATCGGTTCAAAACCAGATAGAGCAATTTTGTTGCCGCCTCGTCATTGGGGAAATGACCTCTGGCCCTGATCGCCCGCCTGAGCTTTGAGTTCAGGGGCTCTATTGCGTTCGTAACCGGTATGAGGATGGCGGTGCCCAAGCTCCTACCGCGACTCGCCGTCGCGGTATATGGTGCGACCATCCGGGACAGAGGCACCGGGAGCACGAAAGTGCGGGCAGGCCGATATATACCATGAGCTTCGAGCTCGAGTTAGTAGCTGGCCGCCTCTGCGACTCACCCGGTTGCGCTGCGAGCGCGGATCCGTAGTTGTCGTGTCGCCCGCCGCTTCCGTCATTTTGGCTGACAGGAGGCGCTTATGCGACGCGTAATTGGTATGGATATTCACCGGACCTTCGGGGAGGTGGTGATTTGGCAAGCGGGGATATTGAAGCATGCGGACCGGGTCGACATGACCCGGACGGCGCTGGAAGGGTTCGGGAAAGGGCTGCGACCGACCGATGAAGTGGTCATCGAGGCTCCCGGTAATTGCATGGCGGTATCGCGGGTTCTTTCTCCGTTCGTGGCGCGGGTGATCATCGCTAATCCGCTCCAGGTGAAGGCGATTGCCCAGGCTCATGTAAAGACGGACAAGATCGATGCCAGCACACTGGCAAGCCGCCATGCGGCAGGCTATCTGCCCGAGATCTGGACACCGGACGCGGGAACGGAACGACGGCGCATGCGATCCTTCATGCGCATCTTAGAGCCTGAACGAAAAGTAGTTGAGCGATATCAGTAGTTTGTGATTCACTGTCGTTGTCGAGACGATAGGAGAAGCACATGGCCTGGACTGATATCGCCCGTTGGCAACATAAACGCGAAGAGGCCCGCTATCCAAGCGATTTGAGGGATGGGGAGTGGGCGCTGATCGAGCCGATGTTTCCAGCAGCGCGCAGTGGCGGTCGACCGCGCACGGCCTGCCTGCGTACGGTGATGGATGCGATTTTATATATTGCGTCGAGCGGTTGCGCCTGGCGGATGCTGCCCAAATGCTTCGGGCCGGTTTCGACGGTGCGCGGTTATTTCTACGCCTGGCGTGACAGCGGCCTGCTGACGACTATCAATTATCTGCTGGTGATGGCGGCACGCCAGCAGGCTGGCCGGGAGGCTTCGCCCAGTGCCGGTGTTATCGACAGCCAATCGGTCAAAACCACAGAGAGCGGCGGGGTTACGGGCTATGATGCGGGCAAGAAAGTGAAGGGCCGCAAGCGGCATATCATCACTGACACCTGCGGCTTTCTGGTGTTCATCCTGGTTCATACCGCGGACCTTCAGGACCGCGACGGCGCAGTCGATGTCCTCAAGGCCATCCGATTTCGGTTCCCCTGGCTGCGCCATGTCTTCGCCGATGGCGGATATGCCGGGAACAAACTCAAGGCCGCGATCCACAACCATGGAAGTTGGACCCTGGAGATCATAAAACGCTCCGATACCGCAAGGGGCTTCGAGCTTTTGCCACGGCGCTGGGTGGTCGAACGCACATTCGCATGGCTCGGGCGATGCCGCCGCCTCGCCAAAGACTGGGAGAGATCCGTCGAAAGTTCTACCGCATGGGCCACCATCGCCAGCATCCGAATGCTTACCCGCAGAATCGCAAGACTCTCAACTCATTGAGAAACTTTTGAATCAGGCTCTTATTCCTCGCTGCCCGCATGCCGATCTGTTCAGCGGCGTTGGGCGCGCCTGGCTATTACGCCAGCCTATCCCCGAAGACGAGCTCATGGCTATCGAGCTCCATGTTCGTGAACTGGACCGGTTGGGTGAAGATCTCGCGGTCATCGACAGGGAGATAGCGACAGACGCGCTCGACGATCCTGCGGTTGCCCGTCTGCTAACGATAACGGGCATCAACCTGACAGTAGCAGCGGGGATCATTGCTGCGATTGGTGACATCGGCCGCTTTTCCAGCCCGCAAAAGCTGGTGAGCTATTTCGGGCTTAATCCTCGGGTTCGTCAGTCCGGCCTGGGACCGGCGCACCACGGGCGCATCAGCAAGGTCGGTCGAAGCCATGCGCGTGCCATGCTGGTTGAAGCAGCCTGGGCTGCCGCCAAGACGCCGGGGCCGCTGCACGCTTTCTTCGTCAGAGTCCGAGCAAAGCGCGGCCATCAGATCGCAGCGGTCGCCCTCGCCCGCAAGCTGACGGTCCTGTGCTGGCACCTGCTCACCAAGCAGGCCGACTATTGCTGGGCGAGACCCGCGCTCATCGCGAACAAGCGCAGGGCCATGGAACTCAAGGCTGGCAGACCGCAGGCGAAGGGGAACAAGCCTGGCCCGGCTTACGCCTACAACGTCAAGGCGCTGCGCAACCAGGAATTGGAGATCGCCCGGCAGGCCGAACGCGCCTATGAACAATTTGTCGCCCAGTGGGAGGCCAGGCCGAAGAAGGTACGCGGACGCTCCAGGTCGGCAGGATTATGAAAAGGCGACCTGACGGAACTTGCAGCCAAGGCTCCGTTCTTCGCCACGGAGTCGCCCACGCACACGATTCATAGCACAGTTTTCGAGGTTCGGTCTTGTCCATCTCTTCCGTAGGTATAGATGATCCGGCGTATCGGGGCGCTAAACGCAAAAAACGGGATTACGTGCTCCCAATGGCGCCGCCGGCTCCGGGCAATGGCGACATAGCGCAGGCCCCATTCGCTGGCTTCGAAGGCAATCAGCGCGTCTTCGGCAGCCTTGGCATCGACGGCGCG
>Ga0207900_100124_pt1 | contig 45406 bp, 37 predicted proteins | sample LinPmetageLP39_FD_184052 | JGI IMG/M metagenome (GOLD analysis project Ga0207900, IMG submission 184052) | Marine viral communities from the Pacific Ocean - LP-39 (SPAdes) | ecosystem: Environmental > Aquatic > Marine > Oceanic | place: Pacific Ocean | collected 2010-06-14
GACACTGATCTTGGCAAATGTCCGGGAAAACGCCTCGCCCAAGAGCACTGGGCTTAGTCATCCAACATACGAAAAGTGTTTTTACACACTCTGGGCCAATAGTGGACATTCAGATGCGTCTTCGTTGCTAGGGCCGGCTCAGCTTATGAAAAGTCACCCTAGCGATGGTGCCTCGACCAGGCAAACACCAACTTTCTGTCCAGGTCGAGCACAACGTACCGGAACAGCTTGCGTTCCAGGGTGGCAATCTCCGTGATGTCCGTGATCCGTTTGCGCTCCGGCTCCAATGCGGTGGAATCTCGCTCCAGCAGGTTGCCCACCTATTTTTTAAAATCTATTAGGGCAAAATCTATTGTCATGCACCATGACATTAGTCTATATTTCGTTGGCTCCTATTTTGATCAGTCACTTTATGGGACAAACAGCGAATCCAAGGTTCGTTCATGGCTTCTCTTCAACTGCGAGTCACCCTTGCTATTCAACCCGTACAAAGCATCCCTCTCAAGCAACTAGCGAGTGCTCAGGTTCGGACTGGTGCCGACCTACAGCGCTATTGATCCGACTACCCCAAGGCTCGCAGCTTTAACAGCAAGACGATGTCCTGGTGGTTGAAATGGACGGTCAGCAGATAGCGCAGGTTGAGCACTTTTACGCAGCCGACCAGCAAGCAGTATTTGATACCGGCACGCCGATCGCCAAAGGCAACGCTGTCATCTGGCAAGCCAGTGAGCTGAAACTGGCAGGGGGGGTTGGGTTGGGTTGGGTACAGAGGGGTATTGGTGCACTCACAGTTGGCGGCATAGCCTTTAAATACAGGAGGGATCCTTCACATGTCAGCACCATTCACAACCTTCAAGCGCTCTACTCACCTTCCCTTAGCCATTGCGATTAGTTTCATCTGTGGGCAAAGCGCACAAGCCGACACATTCAACTTTCGTTTCGGCTTGGAGAATGCGGCAACTGCTCTAGGTTCCTTCACCACCACCGATAGCACTACCGGCAGCCTGTCTGGCACTTTTAATATTCTCGGACTGACTAACGTTACCGCGTTAAATCTGACGGTGAGTGGCGCTGCTGCCGGCAATGGCACATTTTCCTTGGCTGACTTTAACAACCTAGCGTTCAGCACGGCAACTGCTCTGGATTTTACTCAAGACCTGGTGGGGCAGGCTGGTTTCGCTGACTTCAACCTATTTGGCGGGGCTCCAGCGCCCAATGGCACCATCAACTTTACGCTAACGTCGAATGGGGGTGGCGGTAGCAGTATGGTGCTCTCATGCTTTGCGCTCAGTTCGGCTTTATCGGCGTGCACAGCTCCGCAAGGGCAATTACAGGCCAACGCAGATCGTTTAAGTTTTCCCGCAGCCAGCACCCTGGACGGCTTGCGCGGCGGCCCCAATGCTGAGATGACGGCGCTGATTGCCTCACTCGACGCCCTCAGTCCTGCCGCACAAAGCGCTGCACTGGCGAAGATAGCTCCGCAAAGTAACCAGGCCAACGAGTCTGCGGCCATCGATTTTAACCGGAGTGTGCTTAATAGCATCGGCTATCGCCTGCATCGCGCTCGGGGTGAGCGCGCTCTTGCGCCGGCTCTGGCTCTGCAACCACTTGATACCAGCTTGATGTTGGCGGATAACAGCGCCAACGCAGGAGCCGGACTGGGTCAGCTGGCAGGCTCCGGTGAGTATGGCTTATGGCTGCAGGCTTTTGGTGGCCAGAGCAGCCAGGACAAGCATGCCGAATACTCCGGCTTTGATGCCAATACCAGCGGTCTGACTATTGGCGCAGACACCCGGCTGAGCAGCGGATGGGTAGTAGGTAGCGCCTTTAGCTACGGTCGCACTGACCTGAGCCAGCAGGACTACCGCAACGGTGACAGCAGTGATATCGACACTTACCAATTAACGGGCTATGTCGGCCGCGACTTTGGCTTGTGGTATATCGACGGCATGCTTGGCTATGCCCAGCAAAAGTACCAAACCAAACGTAACACTTCGGTGGCGGGTGTAGCGGACGGCGACTTTGACGGTGATCAGCTGCTGGCTAAGGTCGAAGCCGGCTACCCTATTGCCCTTGGTGGGCAGCTGACCCTCACCCCGCTTGCGGGCATAGAGTGGAGCCGTCTAGAGCTGGACAGCTACACCGAAGAAGGAGCTGGTGTCCTGTCCCTCCAAGTAAAAGGCGAGCATACACAGCGTACTGCCAGCAACCTCGGCGCACGCTTAGAAATGCCGATTGATATGGATCATGGGGCGACACTGTATCCGTCGGCACATGCCCGCTGGGTACATCAATTTGACAGTGATGGCATTGATACGACTGCGGCTTTCATCGGCGGGGGTAGCAGTTTTGTCACGCCAGGGCAGAAACTGGCTGCTGATACCTACATTGCGGGTGTTGGTATCACCTATCGACAAGCCAACGGCAGCACTATTGGTCTACAGCTTGATACCGCTCAAGCCACTGCCCGCAGCAGCTATGCAGGTACTGTTACGGCGCAGTGGTTGTTCTAGAGGCGTTCTGATAAACCCGGGTTTAAGAAGTGGTAGGCCTGTAAGCCTGATGGCTGCTGAACCAACGGTGGTCAACGCCTAAGGCTTGACCACCATCCAGTCTGGCGAGCACGCAGAGGGATTGAGTTCGAACCCAACGCACCCAAGACAGCAGGGAAGTGAACGACAGAGATCGGCCAAAAACAGCCCCTCGGATATCTCTGCAAAAGCAGGGCTCTTCACTCGACGAAGAAATCGAGCCGTGTTGAGATCTGTGTCTATACTTTTACTGTTCAAAAATCTGGTTTAGCTCTTGGGTTATGGTGCATTTGTCATGCAGTTCTACTGAAGCTGGAGCATCGATTCTACCTGCCTAGCATCACACAGAAGCCATATTTGTAATGAGCAAACAGTCATTTTTTGGACCGCAGCGATATCGATGGATCTCATGAAAGCCAAAATAAGGAATAGCTATATGTCTGGGACGTTTGAAATATACAACGCCACGCCTCCTAACCCACTTGTAGAAACTGATGCAGTTGCGCATGTACTCGGAAGCCGTGGCAGGACTGATATGACCCGCGTCACGAGCTTTGATAAGCGCCCCACGGTACTGAACAAGACATCGATCAGCCTTTCGAGTCGGAAACTCAAACCACTGAAGGCTGCGACTCTCCAAAAACTTCGCGTAGTTCAACAGCCCATTCAGGTTGCTAGAAACGGTCTTAAGGAGTGCCTCACCATTGGTGACTCTCTCCATAGCCCAGAGATTAGCTTCTCTCCATGGAAAGCCGTCTGCCCAGAATATTTGTGGCAATCCTTCGATCGCTACACGGGAACTATTCAGCGAGTAGGTGATCAGGCGGTCTTTGACAGAAAGATCATGCGGACTGAAGTGAATGTGCTCAATGTTAGCCAAGGGATATCTCTGTAAGAACAAGCGTCAGTGTCCATGGGCGCCCCATTTACTTTGGGCGTCCACAGTATGCAGCTTATTCTTATCAATTGAGTACACCTCAACCAGCGGTAGGCGGCTTTCCAGGGTAGTCATCACCCGCTCACTCATGTCGCCATACAGCGCATAGTTGCTGCTGAAGGCCAAGACGCCATGGTTTCGCAGGGTGTCTTTGATCTTGAAGTAAGGGTCGCCCATTTTAATGAATGGCTTAGCCTCAGCACTGCGAGCTATCACGCAGCCATCGTTGTATCTGAATGGTCATAACAGTTAGCGAATCAAGCGCTTGACGAAAACCTCACCGTTGACAGCGGCAACGACAATATCTCCATGACCGGCTGTCAGAGCCCGGCTGACTACTAAAATATCGCCATCGTGAATGCCCGCACCGGTCATGCTGTCCCCACGAACGCGTACCAGGTAGGTATGGGGAGCGTGCACATCGAGCAGCTGATCGAGCGAGATCTTCTGCTCCATGTGTTCCAGTGCGGGACTCGGGAAGCCGGCTGAAACAAGGGCATCGAAGCAGCTGATGAGCTGACCGGAAGGCATCACCGTGCCGATAAAGACTGCGTTAGACATGGGAACCTCAAAAGCTGTGTATATATACAGTAATTGGCTTGGGTCGATCACGCAATGGCTGAAATGTTTCTGGCGACGCAGGTTGTCGTCTGGCCTGATAAGATCAATGTAGGCTGGGTAGGAACAAAAGGAAGGGGTAAGCCAGGGTGGGGTTTTTCAATCTCGGCAAAAAAGACCGATACGGTAATCAAGCCCGTATCGAGCATCGCCGCAAGCATCTGCGGGTCAGTCGTACCGGCGGGGTATCGTTGCGAGCGCAAGCCAAGGCTGCAGGCATGAACGTCACCGCCAACAGCAAGCATGGCCTACGTGTGTCCGGCAGGGTGGCCAAGGGTACACAGATGGCCATGCAGAACGGTCGGTTTGTTTTGCGTGGTCGCTATGGCAGCGGCCCTACCAAGCTGAATATGTCCAAAAGCGGATTTACCGTCTCCAGTCGCAATGAGCTGGGTACGTTCAACTGGATAAAGCCCAACCGATCTTCAGCCAAGGTATTTGGTGTGCAGATGCGTGGCCGCAAGGCAGCGAATGCACAGATGGCATTCATGTTTCTAAGCCTGGTAGCCGTCGCAGCCAGCGTGGCTTTCCGTTTAATGGTGTTTTTGTTGGTCTGGGCTTGGCGCTTATTGGTTATGGGCTGGCAGTTGCTCATGCTGATCCCTTATGGCTGGGAGCAGCTCAAGCGCATTATCACCAGCTGGCGTATCCAGCGTATGCGTAACCAGCTGCCTGGTGATTTGTTTGATACCTTGGGCTCTTGGGATGCCACACGCCTGGTCGCTGCATTAGCACTTGCAACGCATGGCTGGGGTCGTGGCCAACTGCTGAGTAGGGCACGGGATGAGCTGCAGACGCAGTTAACAAGTCAAGACGCTGAGCTACTCATACTGGCTACAAAGAATCAGCTCGCCCAGGTTGAGAAGGCGCTCGATAGTGTCAATGCCTGTGTTGATGACAAAAAGCAGCCTTTGGCCCAACTGGCTATTGTGGCTGAGTTAGGCGCATTGTTCAGGAGATCGCACCATCAGATCCCGCCTGCAGAGCTGTTGCTACAGCTTGATGAGCTGCTTGTCAGGCTGGGACCGAAAACTCGGTTTCAGGAGCAGATGCTAGCAGTATTAGCTGATGCTTTCGGTCTGCGGCTGGTCGAGTCAGGTGCAACTGCTCTAGAAGGAGCTTGAGCTCATGGAAAACACGCCGGAATTGATCCAGTGCCCAAAGTGCTCTGAAAATGTGGCCGAACATAACCTCAAAAGGCATCTGAAACGTGTTCTCAGTCCAGAAGCGGAACGTGAGCGCGTCAAGAAGAGGGCTGATCTAGCTGTTGCCAAAGCAGCTGAGCTTCGTGCCAAGCGTGAGGCTGAGTTGCTACTGCCGTGCCCTATCTGTAAGACCAGTGTGAAAAAAAAGAACCTGGCAAAGCATGCTCGTATCAAGCATGGCCTCATGCTGACGTCGGCACAGGCAAAAGGTGAGCCTGAACCGAACAGCAGATTTCGGAGCGCTCGTGAAAGAGAAGCATTCTTCAGAGCCAGGTTGGGACCGCAGCTCGAGGAGGAAAGCCATGACGCTTTTGAGCGCGGGCGTATTGTGTATGGTGGTGCTTTCGAGCTTGGCAAAAGCCGGAAGCATTGACGGTCTCAAAGGGAGGTAGTTTGCTGTGATCAATTACTGGATCATCAGTGTTCAGCTAAATGAGGGCAAGGCCAGTCTTTTCGTTCAGCAGGATAGGGATGAGCTCTTTCTCAGCGCTAACGTTCGTCTTGCAGGTTTAAACAAAGTGGCGCATATCGAAAGCGAAGAAATGGCAGAGGCCTTTCTGGCGGGGTGCAAACCTAAATTGAATAAGCGCTACAGCAATGGGTATGTCGCCGAGATAGTTGAGTGCCGCGGTAGTGACAGTCGTCAGTTGCGCGAGCAAATACTTCAAGATTCAGCAATCATCAGGGCTCGCTTACAGGCAGGCAATTTCATAGCCAACCATAAAGTTGATGCTGCTGTTGATTGAGAACCGTCGGGTAGGGCGTACTCAGCTGAGCTAAGAGTTATCCTATTCTCGATATGCACCTGTATGCTCAGCTTTAAACTATTGTTTCCTGTTAAATCCGCTCTAACCTGATAAAGTCAGATTGGATTTCGGATGACTGGTGGGTGAATGACCGATCGGTGGTTGAGCGTAGAGGAAATAGGCGAACACTTGGGCGTGAGTAAGGATACTGTCTATGCATGGATCGCAAAGCGGCACATGCCCGCGCACAAGGTCGGGCGGCTCTGGAAGTTCCAGAAGGCTGAGGTCGACACGTGGGTTAAAGCTGGCGGTGCCAGTGATGATGCCGCCTCGGAGTCGGCGCATGGCTGATCCATACCGCTTGTCATTTACCACAGGTGGACTCTTCATTCAGGAGTCACCGCCTGTGGCTGAGATTTTCCTCATGAAGCGTGACTGGCAAGAGGCTCGTGATCAGGTTCGTGAGATGAACCTGCTGCAGGTACGTACTGCAGCAGCTGCCACGCGTATTAGTAAAGAGATAGTCGCCCGATTGGAGCACCTGGATGTAGATGAGCTTGAGGCTTTGGTTGAGGGGAACAGGAAAGATCAGGGATACCTTCTCTGGGCTGCCTGTTCCCGGCGCTACACCTTTATCCGCGAGTTCGCGATGGAGGTGCTTCGTGAGCATCTACTGATGAGGCGGCGCGTTCTGTCCTCGATTGACTTCGACGCCTTCTGGAGCAGGAAAGCGCTGTGGCACGTTGAGATAGACCAGATCGCTGAGTCGACGCAAAAAAAGCTCAAACAGAACCTCTTTCGAATGTTACGAGAGGCGGATCTGATTGGTGATTCGCTACAAATTCAGCCGGCCCTATTGTCGCCCACATTGGCCCAGCTGTTGGCCAAAAGGGGTAAGGAAGAGTTGCTGATCTACCCCGCGACTGACCAGGAGATTACGCGTTGGCTTCAATGAACCGGAAAATTAGCGAGCAGCCAATGGCCGTTCGCTTCGATCATTTGCTCGGCGTAATCAGTGGTCAGCGTTTCCTTGAAATGAGGGGGTTGAACAATGATCTGCCCTTTTACATCTGCGAGTTCAAAGCTGCTGAAACGGTGGAGATGGAACGTGTACGTCGGCAGCTGGTAGCGCGGCTGGCGAACATGAGCATTCCCTGTCTTCAGGGAAGAGGCATCCAGGTTCTGGAAATCAACCTGTATGACTTGTCCATTGAGCTGCTCAAGGCCCGGGAGGGCAGTAGTGAGCAGGGCTGCCTCTGGGATGACCTGCTCGCGATAGAGCCTGAGGTAGAGAAAGAGCAGCTGTTGGAGACTCTGCAGAACGTCTTGGGCATCGAGGAGTATCTGATCCCCGCTATCGGTGAGCGACTAGCGGCTGCTGAGTACGACGTTTTATTCCTCTCCGGCATCGGTGAGGTGTTCCCCTACATCCGTTCACACAACGTGCTGAACAACCTGCAAAGCACTGCCAAGTCCAAGCCTACGGTTATGTTCTTCCCTGGCGAGTACCGGTACTCGCTGGAGCAGGGGGCTTCGCTGGAGCTGTTTGGCTTGCTGCATGACGACAAGTACTACCGCGCATTCAACATTTTCGAGACACAGGCCTGAGGAAGTAGTAGATGGAACTCAACGGCATTTTCCTGAACCCCGTCAGTCGTCCCATTGAAGGGGTGATCAAGGCTGATGATGAAGCCAGCCTGAACACTGAGCTAAGCGAGTATGTGCTGACCGACGAGGTCGCCAAGCGCCTGGAACACTTTCTAGACGCTTACACCGACTATCACGGCGCCAATGGCGTGTGGGTGTCTGGCTTCTTCGGGTCGGGTAAATCTCACTTGTTGAAGATGCTGGCGCTTCTGTTGGAAAACCGCCGCATCGATGGCTCCTCTGCCCTGGATATCTTCCTGCCCAAGATCCACGAGGACGATGCACTCTTGCGCAGCAAGCTCAAGCAGGCTGTCGCCATCCCCTCGAAGAGCATCCTGTTCAACATCGACCAGAAGGCCGACATCATCAGCAAGACGCAGATCGATGCCTTGCTGTCTGTCTTCGTAAAGGTCTTCAACGAGATGTGCGGCTACTTCGGCAAACAGGGCTACATTGCCCAGTTCGAACGTGACCTCGATAGCCGCGAGCAGTTCGACGCCTTTAAGGACGCCTATCAGATCATCGCCAAAAAGCCCTGGGAGCGTGGTCGCGAGCAGGCCCTGCTGGAGTCTGGCAACATTGCCAAGGCCTATGCGCAGATCAACGGTGAAGATCCGACTCTGGCCAAGGGAATCCTCGACAAGTACCGCACCCAGTACAGCGTCTCCATTGAGGACTTCGGCAACCAGGTCAAAGCCTGGCTAGACAAGCAGCCAGCCAATTTCCGCCTGAATTTCTTCGTCGATGAGGTAGGCCAATACATCGCCGAAAACACCAAGCTGATGACCAACCTGCAGACAGTCGCCGAAAGCCTGGCGACTAAGTGCCAGGGGAGGGCTTGGATCATCGTCACCGCACAGGAAGATATGAACTCCGTGCTCGGTGACATGAGCAAGCAGCAGAGTAACGATTTCACAAAGATCCAAGCTCGCTTTTCAAATCGCCTCAAGCTCACCAGTGCGGACGTGGCTGAGGTGATCCAGAAACGTCTGTTGACCAAGAACGATAGTGGTGCAGAGCTGCTGAAGACTGTTTATGACCAGCAGTTCAACAACTTCAAGACCCTGTTCGAATTCTCCGATGGTGGCCAGCATTACCAGAACTTCCAAGATTTGGAGCATTTCACTTACTGCTACCCTTTTGTGCCGTATCAGTTCCCGCTGTTCCAGTCGGCCATCCGAGGCATTTCTGCGCATAATGGCTTTGAAGGCAAGGCAAACTCGGTGGGTGAACGCTCCATGCTTGGCGTGTTCCGTGAGGTAGCCATCGCCATTGATAAGGAGCCGGTTGGGCAACTGGCTACCTTTGATCGAATGTTTGAAGGCATTCGTGGCGCGCTGAAAAGCGCGATCCAGAGTGCGATCAACACTGCCGAGCATCACCTGGGCGATGAGTATGCCGTACGCGTCCTGAAGGCTCTTTTCCTGGTCAAGTACGTCAAGGAGTTTAAGGCCACCCTGCGCAACCTCAGCGTTTTGATGCTGGAGCGTTTCGGTGAGGACGTGCCCGCTCAGCGCAAGAAGCTGGAAGCTGCACTTAACCTGCTTGAGCAGCAGACCTACATCCAGCGTAACGGCGATCTCTACGAGTACCTTACGGACGAAGAGAAGGACATTGAGGAAGAGATTAAAAATACCGAGGTGGAGTCTGCTGACATCCTCAAGGAGTTGGAGGTCTTACTATTTGATGGGGCAATCAAGCAGCGCAAGATCCGCTACGAGAATGGTCAGGATTACTCCTATACCCGCAAGATGGATGATCGGGTGCTCAGTCGGGAGCATGAGCTCACCGTGCACGTCATAACACCGCTCAGCGACAACTTCGATAACCTTACCGTGCAGCGCATGCAAAGCATGGGGCGTGATGAGCTGCGAGTCGTGCTTCCTGCCGACGCGCGTTTCATGCAGGATCTGACCATGTACAAGCGCACAGAGACGTACATTCGTCAGAACAGCAGCACTCAACAGGAGGCTGTCAAACGAATCCTAGACTCCAAGAGCTTCCAGAACACCGAGCGCCTTGCCGATATCCAGGAGCGTGCCAAGCACCTTTTGGCAGATGCCCAGTTGATCATCAATGCTGCTGATATCGAAGCCCCCAGTACCGATGGTCAGACACGAATTCTGAAAGGTTTCTACCAGCTCATTGAAATCACTTATCCGAACTTGCGTATGTTGCGGGATGTGCCGTTCAGCGAGGCTGATATTGGTAAGTACCTGCGCCAGGGGCAGGACGGACTGCTTGGCAATGATGCTACCAGCCTGAGTGAGCCCGAGCAGGAGCTGCTGGCTTTTATCCAGACCAATGCTCGCAGTGGCGTCCGCACAACGGTCAAAAGCTTGCTGGAGCGCTTTGAGCGCAAGAGTTACGGCTGGTACTACGCCGCAATTCTCTGCAACCTCGCCCTGCTTTGCGCGCGAGGAAAGGTAGAGGTGCGTCAGGACAGCAATCCCCTGGAAGGGGATCTGCTGGAGCGTAGCCTGCGCAATACCAATGCCCATGCCACCTTAGTTTTGGAGCCGCAGATTGAGTTCAGCGCTTCCCAGGTACGTGCGCTGAAGGATTTTTTCGCGGACTTCTTTGACCGGCCGGCCAGCAGCAATGAAGCTCGTGCTCTGGCACGTGAAACCATAGACGCCATCAAGGAACTGGAGATCGATCTTGCTGAGTTGCACGGTCAGAAGGTGCAGTATCCCTTCCTCAGTGCTTTGGACGGTGTGTTGGCGACTCTCAAGGAAATAACTGCCAAGAATCCAGCCTGGTTCCTGACGGATCTCGCTCGCGCAGAAGATGCGTTGCTCGAAGCCAAAGAGCAGGTCATCGATCCTGTGCAGCGCTTTATGAAAAGCCCGCAGAAAGAGATCTACGATCAGGCTCGTCTGCTTGTGCAGGAACAGCAAGAGAATTTTGCCTACGTCGGCTCGGCGGAAGTTGACGCCATTCGAGCGGTGCTCGCAGATGAAAAGCCCTGGCAAGGCAATCGACTTCAACAAGTTCGGCAGCAGTTGGATGCGCTTCAGTTTGCCATTGCCAACCAACTGGCCACCGAGCAAAAAGCCAGTGAGCAGTTGCTCGACGATCTGGAGCAGCGCCTGCAGGGCGCTGAGGGTTACGGGGCTCTCGACGCAGCGCAGAAACAGCAGCTCTCAGCCCCCTTTGCGCAGGCTAAGCAGCAGCTGAAAGGGCAGAAGCTAATTGCGGTTATTCGTGACCAGCGCAATCGCTTTGAGGACGAGCAATACCCTCAGCTGCTGCTCAAACTCGATCAGCTGGCGCGTCCCAAGCCGGCCCCTTCTGAGTCGCCCGCGCCATCTAGCCGACCGGAGAGCACTCAAGCGCCAAGCACTGCCATGCCTAAGCAGCCGGAGATGGAGGTGGCGGAACCGCGAATTGTGCAGTCCCGTCACATCAAGGTTGGCTACCCAAAGCCCTGGCTGACCAGCGAAACAGAGTTGGACGATTATCTTCAGAAGCAGCGGGAAGCTTGGTTGAAAGAAATCCAGGCCGGCAACCGAGTGCAGATTTGAAACGGAATAAATACAACTGGCCCGCCCGATGCGAGGCTAAGTCTGGGGCCGTTCGGTTGAATGGCTGAGTGGAGGATTGATGGATACCAGCAAACTCAAGAAATTTGCTCAATACGCACGTCGCACCTTGCTTGATCAGGTGCGCGGCAAGTTGGATGTGGTGCTAGCACCGCAAAGTGCTGCACGCCGCGAGCGAGCCCAGGTAGTGGCTGAGCTGGAAAAACTGATCAGTAGCTCCGGTCGCGAGCATGTGGAAGAGCGTGTTGCCTACACCTGGTTTAACCGCTTCTGTGCCCTGCGCTTCATGGACGTAAACCGCTACACCCGCATCGGTGTGGTGTCTCCAGCTGAGGGGCAGTTCCAGCCTGAGATCCTGGCTGAAGCCAAGATGGGGCATGTTGACGAGGAGATGGTGCCGAGCCAGATTCGTCAGAAGGTCCTGGATCTTCTGGCGGGCCGCGCACCAAGCAACGACTCGCAGGGCGAAGCCTACCGCCTGTTGGTAGTTGCTGCGTGCAACGCATGGCACCAATCGATGCCCTTTCTGTTCGAGCGCATCGACGACTATACCGAGCTTCTGATGCCCGACGATTTGCTTTCGGGTAATTCCATCCTGGCTTACACGCGTGAGGCTATGACGCCCGACGCCTGCGAGGATGTCGAGGTGATCGGCTGGCTCTACCAGTTCTACATCTCCGAGAAGAAAGACGCGGTATTCGAGGGGTTGAAGAAGAATCAGAAGATCACTCCAGAGAACATCCCTGCGGCTACTCAACTGTTCACCCCGCACTGGATTGTGCGCTATCTAGTCGACAACTCGCTGGGTCGACTTTGGCTGCTCAATCGGCCCAACTCAAGGCTGGCAGAGCAAATGGAGTACTACATCCCGCCAGAGAAGCCAGAGAGTGATTTCCTCAAGATCACCGGCCCAGAGGACATAAAAGTCTGCGATCCGGCGTGCGGCTCCGGTCACATGCTCACCTATGCCTTCGACCTGCTGTATGCGATGTACGAAGAGGAGGGCTATGACCCGGCTGAGATCCCGGAAAAGATCCTCACACACAACCTCTTCGGCATCGAGCTGGATGAGCGTGCAGGAGAACTGGCTGCCTTTGCGCTCACCATGAAAGCCCGTGCTCGTCAGCGGCGCTTCTTCAATAAAGGCGTCGCGCCGAACATCACCGTGCTGGAGAAGGTGATCTTCAGCAGTGAAGAGCTGGACGAGTACATGGGCTTTGTCGGTCGTGACTTGTTCACCTACGGCCTTCGCGAAACGCTGCAGCAATTCAGCGAAGTCGACAACTTCGGCTCGCTGATCGTGCCTAAGGTCGCCAACGTGGCAGATGTCCTGGCCACGCTGGAGAGCAAGGACATGAGCAGCAACCTGTTCCTGGCCGAGACGCACAAGAAAGTCCTGACTGTTCTGCGCATGGCTGACGCGTTGAGCCCGCGCTACGCAGTAGTCGTGGCCAACCCACCTTACATGGGCGGTAAGGGCATGAATCCTCGCTTGAGCGCCTGGGCCAAGGAGAACTTCCCGAGCAGCAAATCCGACCTGTTTGCGATGTTCATTGAGCGGGGCTTCGATCTAACTCCGAGATTCGGCTATAGCGCTATGGTCACCATGCAAAGCTGGATGTTCTTGTCGTCTTACGAGGCGCTTCGCGAGCGCATCCTGAGCGAGACATCGATCGAATGCATGGTACACATGGCGAACATGGTGATGGGTATCGCATTTGGTACGTCTGCCACTGTCCTGAAGAAGGGGGGATCTCCCGAAACTCGGGGGGCGTACTGCTATGTCGAATATGAGGACATTGGGGAAGACAATAAGCCGATTGAATTTCCACCGCGAAATGAGCGAAATCTCAAGGCGGCACAGAGGCAGGGGGCTGCATGATTACCAACCTGCAGCTCAAGAACTTCACTGCCTTTGCAGATCTGACCATCGACTTCTCGCCGGGCATCAACATCGTCACCGGCGAGAACGGTAGCGGCACCACAGCCTTCAGGGACATTCCTCATGAAGCTTATTATTGAAAACATCGGCATGCTTGAGCATGCAGAAATTTCACTGCGCAAGCTGTGCGTGATTGCAGGTGAGAACGATAACGGCAAGAGCACGATCGGAAAGATCTTTTTTTGCATCGTCAAGGCCATCAATCGCTACCGAGAAGACCTGCAGGAGTCCAAGGAATTCTGGGTAAACGAAAAGACAGACGAAATTTACTTCCGTCTGCGCGAGGCCATCCGCTTCACCGGCCCCGAGGTGATGGATGTACTGAGGCGCTTGCGCATGTCCTCAAGGCATCGTCTGAATGCCGAAGAGCAATTGGCCGCTGTCGACGAATCCATTCAGCGTGTTTTCGCCCTGACAGAGTTCGAGCCAAGTGCCAGGCAGGAAGTCCTCGCCCTGCGCGACGAAATCCAGGCCGTGCTGGATCAGCCCGAGAACATCAATCAGTCGATTGAAAATGCGCTCAACAAGGTCTTCGCATCGGAGTTCGATGCCTCATTGCTGCTGCACGGTGCAACACAGGGGCGTATCCAACTCCTTGAGAATGATTTAACCCTGATGGATCTAGTAGTGACCGATGACGGCGTGCGCCTGATGGGAGAGGTGGAGCCAGTGGCACTGAAGGATGCCACTTTCATCGATTCGCCGCTCATCTTGAACAACCACGACGTGCTGGCACGCAGCCAAACCTTGCTGGACGTGGACCAACGGCGGTCGGGCCGTTTGAGCCTGCCATACACGACTCTGCACACCAAAGACCTGTTCGACAAGCTTCGCACACCGGCCCTGCCATTGGATTTGTTCAGCCCAGACAATACGATGAGAACAGACCTTGTGCTGGGTGATCTGGATGCGCTGATCGACGGTGAGGTGACTTACGACAAGACCGAGCGTGACTTTGTATTTCGCCGCTCAAGTGGCGCCGCCATCTCTATTAAAAACACAGCCAGTGGCATCAAGGTATTTGGTTTGCTGAAGATGTTGGTGGCCAATGAATTCGTGACCAAAGATACCATCCTCATTTTTGACGAGCCTGAAAACCACCTGCATCCAAAGTGGCAGCTTAAGCTGGCGCAGATGCTGCTCAAGTTGGTGGAAAGCGGTGTTTATGTGCTGGTGTCGTCGCACAGCCCTTACCTGATTGAAGCGCTCAAGCGTGGCGTGGACCGTGCGGGCCTGACTAATGAGGCACGTTTCGCCCTTGCTCAGGAACGGAAGATCAATGATGAAGATCGCCTGAACGATATTTTCAGCGTGCTAGCCGAGCCCTTTGAAGCGTTCAGACAAATGGATGCTGAGGACTTGGGGGATGAATAAATACAGCTTACGGCAGTATCTGGCGCAAAAACTGAGGCCGCATTTATCAACCTTCAAAGCCACCAGTTTTGATGACGCGAACAATGCATACCTCTGCAGTGATGAGGCTACGGAGGAGGTGTACAACTTTGACGCCTACATACGGGCTCTCGATGCTGATCCCATTCCAGCCTCACCCGACGCCATCCACATTAGCAGTAAAGATCTGTACTTCGTTGAGTTCAAGAACCAGCGACCAGCCGATGTCGACAAGACACAGATGCAGCGCAAATTCGAAGCCGGAACGGGAATCCTGAAGGATTTACTGAAAGATTTCTCTGCCAAGGACTGCCGATATCATTTCTGCGTAGTGATGAAGGATCAGCCAAGGCCACGCTTCATGGATTTTCGGCACATAGCGCAAAGCACGGTTAGGTTTGAGCTTGATGCCTTGAACCAAAGGCTGGGTGGTTTTTATGACCATGTAGTCACAGAAAGCATTGATTTCTACGTTGATAAATTCAAGGCGTTGCAGTGCGCATGAGCCACGATATCGTGACTGGCGTGCAGACGCTAACCGTAGCCTCTAAGAGGTGGCGAGTATGACCACTCTCCAATATCTCGGCTTGGCCTATCGCAAAGCCAAGGTGGACCTGTACTACTCGTCTCATGCATCGTTGGATGCGATTGCGGACTACGAGGACGCACTCCATGCCAACCTGACTGCTTTGCTCGCTAAGCTGCTTAGCGATGATGAGTCCTGGGTCACGCAACCCGAGTTTATCGGCGGCTGGACTCTGGCCACCAAGTCGGTGGACATGTCTTGCTGGGCTGAGTATCGCAAACAGAATGGCAACGGCCTGATCTTTTCTTCTCCAGCCGAGGAGTGGGATCACGCCTGTGAGCTTTTAGCTGCGCAAGAGCCTCCTCAGAAGCCCCAAGCCGAATTTCGAGTGATGGCCCAGTGCAGCCTGGACTTTCATGTGCTGTCCACCCTCTGGATGCTGGAGGTTGGTCATTTGTTCGATGACAAGTTGACCGACTGTGCCTATGGCAACAGATTGCGTCGCACGCAAGATGGAAAAGGCATCAATGCGCTCTCTCTAGGTTCTTTTCAGCAGTACCTGAAGCCTTTCCGCGACTGGCGTGACCAGGGCATCGAGGCCATGCGTACTGCGCTCGGCGCAGACAAGAAGATCGTGGCGCTCACGGCGGATGTCAGCTCTTTCTATCACGAGCTGAATCCTGGCTTCATGCTCAATCCAGCCTTCGTTAAGGATGTGCTGGGGCTGGAATTGTCTCCTGCTCAATCTAAGCTGCATCGCCTTTTCATTCAGGCGCTGCAGGCTTGGGCAGCAGCCTCGCCGTTGAAGAAGGGGCTGCCCGTAGGTCTGCCTGCTTCAGCCGTGGTGGCGAACGTTGCGCTGATTGAGCTGGACCGCGTCGTCGAGCAGCAGATTGCGCCGCTGTACTACGGCCGATATGTAGACGACATCCTCCTGGTCATGGAGAACGGTGCCAGCTTCCGCTCCACGGCTGAGCTGTGGGAGTGGTTGTTCGCCCGCTCCAGCGGCATGCTGGCGTGGGTGCCAGGCGAGGAGCACAAGCAGATCGGTTTTCAGCCCAGCTACTTGAGCAACAGTCAGATCCGCTTTGCCAACGCAAAGAACAAGGTGTTCATGTTGGTAGGCGAGCCGGGTAAAACCCTCGTGGATGCCATCGCCCACCAGATCCATGAGCGGGCAAGCGAATGGCGCGCTATGCCACGCTTGCCACGCGCTGCTAGTCATGTCGGCACTGATCTGCTGGCCGCAACGCAAAGCGACGGTGAGGCCGCCGACAACCTGCGCACGGCGGATGCCCTGACCATGCGCCGTGCGGGCTTTGCCATCAAGCTGCGTGACTTTGAAGCCTACGAACGTGACCTGCAGCCAGACGCTTGGCGCGAGCATCGCCAGGCCTTCTTCCGTGCGTTTGTCCAGCATGTGCTGGTGCTGCCGCAGTTTTTTGATCTGTCGGTCTACCTGCCACGGGTTATTCGCCTTGCTACGGCGTGCGAAGACTTTGCAGCTCTCAGCCAGATCTTGCGGGGGGTGGAGCAACTCTGCACGCAGCTGAGGCAGTGCTGCGCTCTAAGCATCAAGGCTTGTCCTGAGGATGGCTTGCCACCCGACAGCGAACTCATGGCGCGCTGGCAAAAGCAGATGTACACCACGGTGCGTGAAAGCATCAGCGCAGCCTTTCCACCTCGGCTGTCGAAAGACGGCAAGGCAGCCTGGCAAGCGCACATGGCGGACTACCTGCCGGCTCTGGATGTTGATGCGCTGCTGAGCTGGTATTTGTCGCCCAAAGACTTTCAAGCCCAACAGGCCCGTCTGTTCTCATTCGACCTGGCTCATATGCCGTTCCGCTTCCTCGGTCTGCCCAAGGAAATGGTGGCCCAGCGCGGCATCCCGGCGAAAAAGGCCGTTGCATCCTGCACCCTTGCGGACGATTTGCTGCCAGAAGCCGTGCTTGACGGTAACCAAGTGCTTGCCAAGTGGATCCGCTTCAAAGGTTTGCCGCACGGGCTGCTGTTTGCCACCCGGCCTTACAACTTGCCGGAGCTGTTTATCCTGAACAAGGCGGCCTACGATGCTGCGGCGCACGGGGCCATGCAAGCTGTCGTCCTCGCTGTACGCGGCTTCAAGCTTGGTGATGCCGCGCCCGCTTTCGACAAGCGCGGCGTGCTACAGATCCCGGATGGCCAGCCGCAACGAAAGTACGGCATAGCGGTCTCCAGCTGGAAAACGCAGATGGTGAGCTGGACAGCTTCGGTCATGCGCATGCCTGATCCTGATGCCGAGCGCTATGCGCGCCTGTGTCGCTTGTTGGATGGTGTGATTGCTCAGCCAAGGGAAAGCCGCTACTTGGTTCTGCCCGAGCTGGCCTTGCCCGCGCACTGGTTCATCCGTATTGCCCGCAAGCTTCAGGGGCGCGGCATTTCGTTCATCACTGGCGTTGAATACCTTCACGCAAGTAAAGGGCGCGTGCGCAACCAGGTGTGGGCTGCGCTGTCGCACGATGGCCTGGGCTTCCCTTCGTTGATGATCTATCGGCAGGACAAACAATGTCCCGCCCTGCATGAGGAGCGGGAGTTGCAGCGTCTGGCTGGGCTGGAGTTGAAACCCGACAAGGCTTGGAAAACACCGCCCATTCTGCAGCATGGTGACTTGCGTTTTGCCCTGCTGATCTGCAGCGAACTGACCAACATCAGCTATCGCGCCGCCCTGCGCGGCAAGGTGGACGCGCTGTTTGTACCCGAGTGGAACCAGGACACAGAAACCTTCAACGCCCTGGTGGAGTCTGCCGCGCTGGATATGCACGCCTACATCATCCAGTGCAATGACCGCCAATACGGTGATAGCCGCATTCGCGCCCCCGCAAAAGACAGTTGGGCGCGTGATGTGCTGCGGGTCAAGGGCGGTGTGACCGACTATTGCGTGATCGGCGAGATTGACGTGCAGGCGCTGCGCCAGTTCCAGAGCAGCTATCGCTCACCGGCCAAACCGTTCAAACCGGTGCCGGATGGATTTGAAATTGATTTTGGCCGCAAGGTATTGCCGGCGGGAGAATAAGAATGAGTGAGTGTCATAAAAACAATCGCGATCAGAGCATAGGGAGATGTTTTTTCAGGGCTTCGGCTGCGGATTTCAAGAAGATTCCGGGGAGTCCGATTGCATACTCCGCATCCGGGCGGATAAGAGATCTCTTTTCGCATGGGGTTTTAGCAAATTTTGCCGATACGCGCCTCGGAATGGCGACGGCGGATAACAATCGCTTTCTAAGGTTTTGGCACGAAGTAGGTTGTTCCGAGATCTGTTTTAGTGCCAATAGTCGGAAGGAGGCGGTGCAGAGCCAGAAACGTTGGTTTCCTTACCAAAAGGGTGGTGAATACAGGAAATGGTTTGGCAATGCTGAGTACTGTGTGGATTGGGCGAACGATGGCGAAGCTATCCAGAATTTCAGGGATATAGATACTGGAAAGGTTAGATCTCACAATTACAATCTGGATTTCATTTTTTGTCGTGGCGTAACTTGGAATGCGCTTACCTCCGGAAAGACATCTGCCAGAATTAGCGAGAGCTCTCTTTTTGATAACGCTGGTTCATCGTTATTTGTGAAGCGGGGAGTCTCTGCAGAGGCGATAATGGGGCTGGTTAACTCTAATGTCATGCTGGAGGTTTTTCCCTTAATATCTCCCACATTGAATTATCAACCCGGTGATTTATCAAAGCTGCCAGCCTTTTTCCCTGATGACCTCCAGGCTCAACTCTCCACGGTTGTCTCTCAAGCCATCGAAGCTGAAAAGAGAGACTGGAATTCCTACGAAACATCTTGGGACTTCGCCAGCCTCCCGCTGCTGCACTCCGACTACCGCCAGTCCACCCTCAAGGCCAGCTACCAAAAGCTCCGCGCCCACTGGCGTGAGATGACCCTGGAGATGCAGCGTCTGGAGGAAGAAAACAACCGCATCTTCATCGATGCCTATGGTCTGCAGGATGAGCTAACACCTGACGTGCCGGCGAACGAGATCACGCTAACCTGCAACCCGCACTACCGCTACGGCGGCGACAAGAGCGAGGAGGAGCTGGAAGCCCTGCTGCTGGCAGACACCATGCGCGAGCTGGTGAGTTACGCCGTGGGCTGTATGTTCGGCCGCTACAGCCTGGACAAGCCGGGGCTGATCCTGGCTAACCAGGGCGAGACGCTGGCGGACTATCTGGCACAGGTACCAGAGCCCAGCTTCCCGGCCGATGACGATAACGTGATCCCGCTGTTGGATGGCGACTGGTTCCCCGATGACATCACCCTGCGTTTCCGTCAATTCCTGCGCGTGGCTTTTGGCGATGCGCATTACGAGGACAACCTGGCCTTTATCGAGCAGGCCCTGAACGTCAAAGGCAAGCGCAACTATGGTCTGCGTGAGTATTTCCTGAGTGAGTTCTACGCCGACCATGTGAAGCGCTACAAGAAGCGTCCCATCTACTGGCTGTTCAGCAGCCCCAAGGGCACCTTCAGCGCATTGGTCTACCTACACCGTTACCGTCCGGACACCGTCAGCGTAGTGCTCAGCTACCTGCGCGATTTCCGCAAGAAGCTGGCCTCGCGTCTGGATTATCTGCAACAGGTAGCTATCAACCCATCTGCCAGTCAAAGCGAAAAGACGAAGGCCGGCAAGGAAGCCGATACCACCAAAAAACAGCTTATTGAGCTGGATGATTACGAGCGCGATACGCTTTACCCGCTGGCGACCGAGCAGGTCGAGTTGGATCTGGACGATGGCGTTAAGGTCAACTACCTCAAGCTGGGCGCAGCCCTGAAGAAGATCGTCGGGTTAGACGCCAAGGGTGAGGACTGATTCGTACATGAGTAACCTCAAGATTACCCAGGCGCTGACGAACCTATTTGAGAAGCAGCGTATTGTCTTTTGGTACGACAACCGTCTGGAGTTTCGTGCAGATTTCGAATCGCTAGAGCTGCCGGGTGTCGAGAAAGTCGAGCTGGCCAACAACGAGTTCGGTGTTAAGTACCGCATCCTGCGCGAGCAGCCCGAGCAGAAGTTTCTGCTTTATCGCGAAGGTGCCGAGCCGGCCTATCTGGAGAACTGGTTACTTGATGTGCAACTGGCTAGCGGCAACACCTTCCGTACGGATCAGCTTGCCCTTTGGCTGGCTGAGCTGGAGTTAGGGCCTGACTGTTATCCGGTGCTGGAGGAGCATGCTGCATTCTTTGGTGCGGCTAAGCGGCGTGAGCAGTTGCATAAGCTGCTGCAGCCAGGCGACTCGCACAGCATGCTGCGCTTCAAGATGCTTGCAGTTTGTGCTGGTGCAAAGGGTGAGCCGAGACTGGATGTGATTGTTGAGGAGCTGCTGGCTGAGCTCGCCAATGCTGAAAGTGCGTGCATCAAGCTCATTGAAAGCAGCGGCCTGGAAAGTTTCCTCTGGGAGCAGATGAAGCGTGCTTACGGTTACGTGTCGGAGCAGCCAGGACTGCACGACTTTGTGATCGAGCTGTTCAAGGCCTGCTTCATGATGGGCACGGATCCTGAGTACAAGGCACGTTTGTCCGCGGAGTCCTTAGTCTTTCTCCGCCGCTGGAAGGACAGCCGTTCGCATGAGAGCAGCTTCGAGCTGCTCTCTGCGCAGTGTGCAGAGGTGCTACAGATTGGTGACAAGCTGCATAAGCTCGATTATCGAGCCCTCCTTGATCTCGATTACTTTGAGCTGATCGACCGCAAGATCCTCAGTGAGCTGGTTCGAGCGACGGTAGCGCGGACGGCGACTGCTGCCGATGTTGAGCAGTCTGTTCGTCAGCGACGCCAGAGCCATTGGTTCAGTCATTTCGAGGATGTCTATCTGGCGCTGGATCATGCTGCGCAGTTCCTGCAGACGTTGGATGCAGCAAAGCTGGAAATGGCCTCCTTGGCCGATGGCGTGGAGAAGTACGCGAAGAGCTGGTATCGGCTAGATCAGCTGTATCGCAAATTCGTCCATCACGCGCGCAAGTCTGGCCAGGCCTCCTTGCTGGAGGAGCTCAGCGCTCAGATCGAAAACCAGTACACCAACAACTATCTGGCTCGTCTCAATGATCGTTGGCAGCAGTTTGTGGACTCTGCTCCGAGCTGGACGGCTGCTCCGATCATGCTTCAGCGGAATTTCTTCAGCCGCTGTGTAAAGCCCTTCCTGGAGCGCAAGACTAAGGTCTGCGTGCTGATCTCGGATGCCTTCCGTTATGAGGTAGGTGAAGAGCTGCAGAGCCTGATTCGCCGTGAAGACCGCTTTGAGGCCGAGCTGGAGCCGGCGCTTTCCATGTTGCCGAGCTACACGCAGCTGGGTATGGCCGCACTGCTACCTAACCAGGCACTGCAGCTGGCTGAAAACGACAGCGGTGATGCGATAGTGGATGGTCAGAGCGCTCAGGGCTCGACTAATCGCGGCAAGATCCTTGCTGCTGCGGTGCCGAGTTCTGCTGTTGTTTTGGCCAAGGACCTGCTGGCTATGAATCAGGCGGATTCGCGGGCGCTGCTGCGGGATCACGATGTGGTTTACGTTTACCACAACCTGATCGATAAGACTGGCGATACGCGAGATACCGAGGAGCGGGTATTTGCTGCGGCAGAAGAGACATTGTCCGAGCTTGTCCGCCTGGTGAAGAAGCTGACCAACGCCAATGCCAGCAACCTGCTGGTCACTGCAGATCATGGCTTCATCTACCAGCACCGACAGCTGGAAGAGAGCGACTTTCTAAGCAACGTGCCGGAAGGCGACGAGGTGCTCTATCGGGACCGGCGTTTCGTCCTGGGGCGCGGTCTGCGCAGCCAGGCCGGTTTCCGAACCTTCACCCCTGAACAGCTGGGACTTGAAGGATCGCTGGATGTGCAGATCCCTAAGTCGATCAATCGCTTGCGTCTCAAAGGTTCTGGCAGCCGGTTCGTACATGGCGGAGCCACGTTGCAAGAAGTGGTGATCCCGGTTGTGCGTATCAACAAAAAGCGCCAAAGCGATGTGGGCAGTGTCGACGTCGAGTTCATCGGTGGCGGCAGCAGAAGCATCACGACTGGCCAATTGGCTGTTGTGCTGTATCAGTCCGAGGCGGTCACCGAGAAGAAACAAGCTCGCCGCTTGCGTGCAGGCCTGTATACCCTGGACGGTGAATTGATCTCCGACTCGCATGAGCTGACGTTCGATTTCGCGTCCGATAACCCGCGTGAGCGCGAGCTGTCGGTGCGCTTCATCCTGAGCCGGAAAGCCGATGAAGCAAACAACCAGCAGGTTGAGCTACGACTCGAAGAGCAGGTTGAAGGCACCTCGCATTTCACCCAGTACAAGGCCGCTCGGTATACGATTCGTCGTTCGTTCACCAGTGAATTCGATTTTTAAGCGGGAGCCCTCATGAGCCAGCTCGATGACAAGATCAACCAGCATTTCGCGGGGTTAGTCGTTCGCAAGGACCTGGTCAAAGCAGTGAAGGGCAACGCCATCGTGCCGTCCTACGTGCTGGAGTACCTGCTGGGCCAGTACTGCGCAACGAATGACGAGTCGACGATTCAAACCGGCATCGAGACGGTCAAGGAAATTCTGCGCAAGCACTATGTGCACCGCAATGAAGCGGGACTGGTGCGTTCGACCATCAAGGAGAAAGGGCGCCACAAGGTCATTGACCGGATAAGTGTGTCTCTCAACGACAAGGACGATGTGTACGAGGCTGAATTCGCCAACCTCGGGATAAAGAAGGTGCTGATCGACTCCAGCACAGTGAAGGCACATCAGAAGCTGTTGGTTGGCGGGGTATGGTGCATTGCCGATCTGGAGTATGACTACACCGAGGACAAATCCGCCTCTCCTTGGGTGCTGGCGTCGCTTAAGCCTATCCAGATCTCTCGTTTTGATTTCGACGGCTACTTGGAGTCCCGCAAGCAGTTCACTACGGACGAGTGGATTGATCTGCTTATCCAGAGCATCGGCTTCAATCCGCAGATGTTCGGCAAGCGCAACAAGCTCTTGCAGCTGATCCGTCTTATTCCTTTCTGCGAGCGGAACTACAACCTGATCGAGCTAGGGCCGAAAGGCACCGGCAAGTCACACGTCTACTCCGAGTTTTCTCCCCACGGCATCCTGATTTCCGGCGGTGAGGTGACGGTGCCCAAGCTGTTTGTCCACAACGGTACAGGCAAACTCGGTCTCGTGGGTTACTGGGATGTGGTGGCCTTCGACGAGTTCGCCGGCAAGCAGAAACGGGTGGACAAGGCGCTGGTCGACATCATGAAGAACTACATGGCCAACAAGTCGTTCTCGCGGGGTGTGGAAACCCTTGGGGCAGAGGCCAGCATGGTTTTCGTGGGCAACACCGACCACACCGTGCCATACATGCTTAAGCACAGCGACCTGTTTGATCCGTTGCCGGAGAAATTCCATGACTCGGCTTTCCTCGACCGCCTGCACAGCTACATTCCGGGGTGGGAGGTAGACGTGATCCGTGGGGAGATGTTCTCCAGTGGCTATGGCTTTGTCGTCGATTATCTGGCTGAGATCCTACGTTCACTTCGCAGTCACGACTTCTCGGATCGCTACACAGCTCTGTTCACATTGTCGGATGAAATCTCCACGCGTGATCGTGACGGTATCAACAAGACGTTCTCCGGCTTGATGAAGATTCTATTCCCGCATGGCGAGGCGACTGAGTCTGAAGTCGAGAGTGTCCTGCGCTGCGCCATCGAAGGGCGAAAGCGGGTCAAGGACCAGCTGCTGCGCATAGACACCACTTACCCAGCTGTGCGTTTTGCCTATCAAGGAAAAGATGGCGTAGAGAAGCTTGTCGGCACTCTGGAGGAAGGGGAGTACCCGAACCAGTACCATCGGCGAGTGGCGAGTGAAGTCTTGGAGTCAGATCTATTCGATACGGCTAATGTCGCTCCTAGCGAGCCGGTTAGCGATGCGGCAAGTCCTCAGCCCATTCAACAGCCGGCTGTCTCGGAGAGCAAAGAGCAGGAGTTGAAGCCTCAGCATCTGGTTATTCAGGAGAACCAGCGCGGTGTCACCTTCGATAAGCTGTTTGGACCCTACCTAAAGGGAGCTAAGCGGATCATCGTTATTGATCCGTATCTGCGGATGTTCCATCAACTGCGCAATCTCATGGAGTTGATGGAAACAATCAGCAAACAGCTGGCTTCCGGTGAGGAAGTAGCCGTTCATGTCGTCACGGTGGAGGATGAGTTAAACGGCGATCGACAGACCGAAAGTCTGCAGAAGATTGCAGATGCCTGCGCTGGGGTGGGTATTCAGTTCACCTGGGCGTATGACACCACCGGCACCAAGCATGACCGTGACATTTCAACGGATACCGGGTGGAAAATCGTCTTGGGGCGGGGATTGGATATTTTTCAGCGATTTGAGTTGAACGATGCGTTTAGCTTCCAAAATCGGCTTCAGCAATACCGTCAGTGCAAAGAGTTTAGTGTGACTTTTATACGTATTGATATTTAAGTTGAAAAAATAAATGCAGCATACCTCCGAGGCTTCGAAGCCTCGGAGGACATAAATTACATCTCACTACACTGCAGGCCTGCTAGCATAGCTGCTTCCATGAACTCTTGGGTTGGCATGCTGCGTCGGCTCATACGCTCCAGGGCTTCTGTTCCGTATCGTTCGTTTAGCCGCTCAAACGCACAGCTACAGATCCTCCTGTCCGCGCCCCCTTGCATACATCCAGACACGAACTCACCTCTGAACTTGTCCTCAGGGCTTGAGCAGCCAGCCATGAGCAGGCTGATCGCTATTCCTACTGATGCGATTGTAGATTTCATTGTCTGGTCTCCTACATTCTGGAAAGTACTTGGGATACACCGAGTGCAACGCCAATACCGAGACCAATCAACTGAGGTCCGGCAATCCAGAACAGCTTGTTGAATACCAAGCTGAAAAAGCCGCCTGTGGTGAAAAACATCGTTGGCCGTGCGAAGCGACAAATGGCATCGCCAATCATGGCGCCACCCCAACCGACCAAGCTTCCGACTATTACCGCCAGAAGCTTTGCGAAGAAGCCGGCACGAATCACCATGCCAGAGTTGTTAAAGGTGACCATGACGATGGCAAAGACGAATGCTGATCAGTTGTTCACTACCAGGCTGACTGGCAGGTGTTTTCGGGGTCACCAAGTGCCGGAAGAACCCCAATGTTGGTGGTTGGCAGTTTGACGGTTTGGCCGCCTGCACTGACTTGCAGAGTGCTGGCGTTACGCAGGCTGTCCCAGAAGTTGGGGAAGTCCTCGCCACACAAACGGCAGTAGGTATCGAAGGGGTTGGTGTTGGTATAGCCATCGACGATGACATTGAATCCGTCACCTTGTTGTGAGCTATATCGGGTACCTGCGATGGTGGCAGTGGCCCTGACGTATTCACCGTCTTCACTAGGGCAGGCGATGTAGAGTTCGTTTCCTTTGTCATCAGTAACGGTGTACTCCGATGTGCCCATAGCGAAACCGGACCACCACTCGGTGGCAAAAGCGTGATTGCTGGTAATGCCAAGCAGAAAGCTAACGATCAGGGCAGTGCGTAATGTGTTCATGGGTTGATCCTTGTGGTTATTAAAAACATATCCGCTACCAGCTATGAGGCATGCTGCCAGTAGGAATGATCTGTCTAGCGGGTTGTCAGATTGGTAATTGAGATCAAGACAAGGGCAGAGGGGTTATTCCCAGGAGGGTATGAGCTTTGAAGTGTCAAACTGAGTCCCTTCATGTGGTGTCCTTGGATGATGCAGAATTATTTGATATCAAAACGACTTTATAGGTTGATTCTCATCTCGTTAAGTCCTTCATGTCAATCAGTTGATGCCCAACCATTCGAGTTGAATCGGAGGGCGCATGACGAAAAACGTAGAAAACAAGCGAGCGCAAAGTATCGGACGGGCCATTGCCAAGTATCGGGCTGACGCGGGTATGACACAGGAAAACGTTGCAGCAAGCCTGGGCATTGGCAATGAGGCGGTGTCACGGATGGAACGTGGCATTGCCACACCCTCAATCCAGCGACTGTATGAGTTGGCAGAGTTGTTTGGATGTGAGGCGGTGGATCTGTTGACTACAGGCAGCCATCATGTGGATGACCAGTACCGCCATCTCAAGCAGATGTTGGCGAAGCTGGACGCTAAAGATCGGGAACTGGTGGTGTCACTTTTAGAGCAATTGAGCGCCCGGCTGGCGCGGTAAGCCTGTAACAGGCCCGCGCCTTTTAATCCTCTGAAGCGCCGGTTAGCAAAAAACCGCAGTTCAGGCACAGACTGTCATAGTCACCCAGCCAATGTTTCTCCACGTTGTTTGCAAGCTCGATGCCCTGAGCGACGCCCTCTGCCAGCACTGAATTGGATTGACTCGCTAGCGCAATCAGATCGCCCAGCTGTGTCCAGGGCTCGTGAGCTCCAGGTTTTGAACTCTGCTGCTTAGCAGCAAACTGCCTGAGCAGAGCATCACAGACGCCTGCCATTACAGCCAAGGTGCGAAGGTTCTGCCTGTGGAGAAGGGTTGCAGCGTCACAGATGCAGCATGTGTTGGTTTGCATGATGTCGTTTCTCCTGTGCTGGTGGGGGTTAAATCAGGCCGCGCTCTGCAAAGCTCACTGAGTCCGCGCCGCCAATCACCAAGTGATCGAGTAAACGGACTTCAACTGTGTCCAGGGCTGTTTGCAGGCGTTTGGTCAGGGCGACATCCGCCGTGCTGGGCTCGGGTCTGCCACTGGGGTGGTTGTGGGTGAGGATTACCGCAGCAGCATTGGCATTGAGCACGCATTTGATGATTTCCCGTGGGTAGACGCTGGCGCTGTCGATGGTGCCGTAGAACAGGGTTTCAAAGCCCAGCACACCGTGTTGGCTATCCAGCAGGATCAGACCAAAGACTTCTCGTTCCTCATGGGCCAGTGTGGCCATCAGGTAGTTCTTCACGTGTTCCGGACTGGTCAGGTAGTTGCTGCGTTTGAAGCGGGCTTCAAGAATGCTTTGCGCCCAGCTCAGGACATCTTTTTCCGACAAAGGGATGCCGGCGGGCGGCGTAATGGCCGCCTGTTTGGCTGATTTCTGCATGGTTAACTCCAGAGTGTTTAAGGTTGGTTACTTGGTGCCGCTGGTTGATCCTGCAGGCTGTGGGTGCGCTGCATGATCAGATCGTGCAAAGTGGGTTTGTCGCGTTTTGGTTTGCGGCTGCTGTAACTCGAAGTACCCGTTGTCTGTGACGTTGAGGCGACTGCGGCTTCAGGGTAGAACTCCTCAAGAACCTGCTCGGCTTCCTCATCGCTGTCCTCAAAGGCGCCATTGAGCAGGCCATCTCGCGCTGCAGCATCCAGCGCAGCCTGGTCAAAGCCTGCATCACGTCGGACACGCTCCAGGGTGTTGGCTTGGGCAAGGGCTTCCTCCATAGACAGACCCGTTCGCACAATCAGATCCACGTAGTAGATCGGTGTGCCATGGCTCTGCCGTGTGGATTTACCGCGCAGTCGGATCTCCAAAGGCAAACATGCCAGGCGATCACCCGAGAGCGCCTGCAGGTAACTGAGCCTGGCCGACAGCGTTCGAATGCTGTTGAAGCCCGTCGTCCTGAATACAAAGCTCCCCAGCAGATCATCATCACCAATGGCCACGTTAAGCCGACCATAGGGTTTGCAGTTACCACCCTTGGCCAAAGGGCAGCCATCCGGGCTGGGGCAGGGCAGTGATTGCAGCCCTTCACTTGTAGAGCGTTTACAGGTCTCTCCATTGCCCACACACAGCGGCCTGCCACTGGTGCGGTCGAACAGGCAGTATTCGGCTCTAAAGTTCAGATCAGGGTCATTGAACAACAAGCGCACCGGGATGCTGCGGATCTTGCCGCCTTGATCCTTGCGCAGCTGCTCATCCAGTGGGTGCAGGACCCAGCCATCTCTGGTTTGTACCTGGGAGGTGATAGTGAATTGATCGTCTTTTTCCGGCAGACGCATGCCGTTCTTCTCGACAACCTTGCCGATTGAGATGCGCCCGAGCACGGGCGGAGTAATAGCCAGACCTTTGATCATGGGAATGCTCCTTGGAAATAACGAAAAAGGGCAGGTCGCTGAGTGAGCAGACTGCCCTGGTTGGCGTGGATCAATTGACCAGAAATCGCCTGCTGCCAGGCTTTCTGATCTGGTATTGGGTTTTCAGATGAGGGTTCGCTTTGAACAGGGCGGCCATATCGACGGCGGTGCTATCCTTGGCTTTCTTCCAGGTGATTGCGCCATCAGCAAACACGGCTTTACTGGCCGTGCCCATGGCCTCTTGCAGGCGCTGCTTGAGTGCGGACTCTTGGCTGGTCAGCTCAGAGAGTGACTGCCGTACCTGCTTGAGCTCGGTATAGGCCTCGTTCAGGGACTGATCTTGAGAGAGGTCCAGCTCTACGCCGGTGTCTTCTGGATAGAGCAGCCGTAGTGCCATGTCGGCGGAATCAGAACCATCGGCTGGTGGTGGTGTATCGGTTTCAACGTAATGCCAGAACTGCCGCTCCAGCTCGATCAGGTGCTGGATCAAGACCTCATCGCGTTCAATCCGGTAGACATCAAGCTGTTGTCCGCCGAGTAGCACAGCTACATCAGCCGCCTGCTTGCCGGTGACAGCCAGCTGGTGCATGACCTGCACCTCAACATACTTGGGCACACCGTCACGCCAGAGCCTGGCGCCATTGATACCAGCAGTCTTGCATTCGAGGATCTGCACTTCAGCACTGCCCACCACCTCACGGTCAATGTTGGCGAGCATCCATGGGATATCCGGGTGCTGTAATACGGCGTTGACCTTGCGGACCTTGTTGCCGGTTCGTCGCTGGTACTGGGAAGCAACGACGGGCTCCAGCACCACACCCCAAAAAACTGGCGTGGTGTCATCGTCCTGGTTGGGTTTGGCCAGACCCAGGTCGCGGTTGGTTTTCTCCAGCCACAGCTCAAGTTGTGACTTGTAGGGGTTCAGGCCAATGGCTGCCGAGGAGTCAGAGCTGCCGATACCGCGTTTGCGTACATCGAGCCAATCTTCACGGTTCAGATCCTTGGTGCTGACCAGGCGCAGGACGCCTCGGCCAGGCTTATTCGCCAGCGGTGAAGGGGTAGAGTGGGTTGTGTTCATGATGTCTCCAGACGCAAAAAAGCCCGGTCAGCGGTGGCTGCCGGGCTTATGTCGTTAAGGGTGATTTAGTTGGTGTTTGGTGTGATAGTCCAGAGCCGTGAATCAAGCAACTAGGGCCATGGCTTGATCCAGGGCTTTTTGCTTCAAGCTGGCGCCTTGGCCGAACCAGGCTGAGTCCAGACGGTGATCAACGCTGCGTGCACGTTTGTCATGGTCAACGTATTCGGTGACCGCATTCAGCAGGCCCCATGCGGTATTATGCGCTGACTCCAGCTGAGAGCCACGTCCTTTGCCAGCAAACAGATCCTGTACCTTCTGCAGAGCCCGATGCTGGTTCAGTTCACGGCGATCATCGACATCCTCATCGGCATCGCAGATGACCTGCAGGAAATAGCCAAGCGCCTCACCTGTGGTGACCTTGCGTTGGCTGAGGGTTTTCATGCGGTACATAAAGTCATCCCACCGCGCTACCGAAACACCCAGCTGACGCTTGACGGCTTGAGCATCGAACTCAGTGCTATGGGGCACACGGATCGATTGCGCTGAACCATCCAGAGCAATGGCCAGGGTGTTGTTGCAAACCACCCGTACCGTTGTCGGAGTGGCCACGGTAGCCAGGCTCCCATCGCATGAAGTCGCCAGCAGCAGGTAGCCATTGACCAAGTCGTTGCCCTTGAGCACCGAGGCTTGCCCCGTCCGTGCCAAAGCCCAGAACTTGCGACCACCCTTGAGCACACCTGCTGTCTCCAGCTCAAAGCCTGCGTATTCGGTTAGGTCGCGATAGAACTCAATCACGTCGAATGGCTGGACTACTTTGTAGCGCTGGGATACCACAGACAGAGGTGCCTTAGTGTCTGACCGGTAGAGCACCTTCTGATCCGGAAAGGTGTGAATACTGCCAAGGTGCGCAGCTGAGTCAGAGAGAAAGCGCACCGGGGACTCTTCGATGTGCCAGTTCATCCCGGCCTCGTGCTGCCATACCTCCAGCGGCTGATGACGGGACAGCTTGTTACCCAGGCCATGCCAGGGTGTTGAACCAACGAAAGCCATATTTTCTATTTGATGTGCCATGGTGAATTCTCCATAACGGCATAAACCGCCTGAGCCAATTAGCCCAGACGGCAAAATGAGATAAGAAAGGGAAGGGTGAGCGGACGCTCAGAAATGCGCGTGGCAGTCTTGGCAGCGGTGTTGACACAGCAGCTGCTCATCTACCAGCTTGCCCAGGCGCAGGCCAGCAATGCAGCCAGCAAAGGCACCGGTAATGGCGCCAAGTACGGCACCAGCACCTACACCCCCAGGGCCAGCAATGACGCCAACCTGCATGCCGATACGGGTGCCGGCCAAGGCACCAGTCGCCGTAGACGTTGCAGCACCGGTCATGCCACCAGCAACAGTGCCAACATAACCGCCAATGCGCTTGCCGTAATTACAGAAAACCACCCGCTGCGAACCACAGCGTGGACAGGATCGAGACATAGTGACAACCTCATGAGTCAGGCCAGTTGAGCGGACTGGCTGGGGTGGGCTCATGGGGGTTATGTAGGGTTGAAAAAAGTTTGACTTAAAGCCAAGTGCCAAGAGCGCAAAGCTCTAGCGGATTTATGCGTGTGATTGGCTGTTATTGGTCAGGTGCGAATTGAGTCAACATCTTTTAGGCAAGCACGCAATGCTAGGCTACGCGATGAGTTAGGATTGATGAGCGAATCATAGCTTTTCCAGGCGTTTGAGCGCCTCGTGCCATGGAAGCCTACTGCCTGCATCTTGCATGAATTTGTAGGCCCTTTCAGCAGCGAGCTTGGTAATCAACTTATGCTCAATCATCTGCTCTACAACCCAAATAGTACCCTTAACGGTGACATCTTCTTTATGAGCTGCCTTTCGCAGAGCGGCGTCACCTGTCAGTAACGGGCAGCCTTCTTGTTTGGCTAGCGCAATAGAAAAGCAATCGTAGCGGCTCGGGTCACGGTAAGCTTGCGTCATTCGCATGGCATCTATCATGCTGTCCGACGTCAGCTCTGTTTGACGAAGGCAGAACTCATCAGCCTGTGACCGGATTAGGCTAGATGTCAAAGTGTGTTTGTTTTACCTCTCAGCACCCGTAGCTCAGCTGGATAGAGTACTGCCCTCCGAAGGGGGTCACAGGTTCGAATCCTGTCGGGTGCGCCATTCTCCTTCAAAATCAACGACTTACAACTCTCCTAGCGCTCTTTTCTTGTGCCCAATTCGGCGACTACAGATAGTAAGTACTCACTCGCCTTTTCAAAACACTTTGTCAGAATGACCTCTGCCCTCCATCACTGAAAAAGCCTGGAAAAAAGCCGTGTGCCCAAAATGTGCCCAAACCGTGCCCGCTGATTTTTTGCGTGTGGAGCAAGATGGTGATTTTGAGTATTGCCCTCCGGGCCGGTATGAGTCGGTGCTACTGCCATTGGGGCAATACCAGTAGCACTCCGTCCATTACACAATCGTACAGATCAAGCGCCCTCCATGGCCGGCCAGGCCGTCAGCCCTGCTGCAACTCTACCAGCACATCCGTAGCCCACTTCTGCTCTGAGTTATGCACCTGAGCAGCGTCGATCACAGCAGCCATCTGCATCACCTGGTCTTCAGCAGAGCGATCGAAGTCGAACCACATATCCCGGTGAGAACCAAAGCGCACATGCCAATAGGCAACACCCTGATCGAAGCGAACTTTCAGACACTTACCGCTCTCGAATTCCAGAAGCAGCTTGCGGTGGTGCGGAATGTCCCGGTTTGATGTTTCTACACGGAGATCAACGTTCTTGTCGACCATCGCCGACAACCACTTGCGGGCAAAAAATTCAAAATCCTCTTGGTCAGCCCAATCATCGAATGCCTTCTGCCCCTGCGCCCGGCCTGCCTTGAACAGCGTTCTGACCTGGGCCGTCGCATCCTCCGCCAAACGACCCTTCACATGCATGAGCAGCGACCCCAGGATGGTGACCACTGCCGGGTTCTGGATATAGCGATCAGAATAAATGAGCTTCGTTATTCGCTCTGCTTCGAGGAGCTATTTGTGAGTTGTGCTCGGATACCAAATCCCAGAAGCGCTCGCCAAACCGCAATAATGAGCCATTGAGTTCATCGTGGATCTGCAAATCCTTGGCTCCACCCTCTGGAGCGAGGGTGAGGCTCATGCGCTCCCATGCCAAGGCCGGCTCTATTTTGGAAAGCACGACCAACTCATCGCTTTGATGCCAGTCGATTCCAGGTACCGTCGCGGCCCTGCTGCGAGTCGCCAAGGTATGCAGTACGCCGCCTTTCAATATTTGGGCAGCGAAATGGTCGTTGTTCGGAGTATTGCGATACCCGACATTCACCCCCAGCAGTTCCAGACTCGAAAGATCCTGAAGAACATCCTCATTTGTGATTCCGGCAGGCACCACCAGATCGACCATCACCCCATCGGTCAGGATGTAGTTTTTTAGAGCACGGCGGAACTGAGGTGCATCCAAATCCCAATCAGCCACCTCACCGGAAGCAAACAGGGTCAGCCGCGTCGCACCTTCATTGATCAGCCGGCGCAGCACATTCTCAAGGCTGCCAGGCTCGTATTGGCCATCCTCCAGCGATAGTTTGTCCGCATCTGCCAAGCCCACATAATGCTGAAACTCGCTACCAAGCCATTCCAGAGCACGCTGGCGATCCAGCGTGTCGTGGTCGTGCCGGGTTTGGGAGTCCAGCAGACATTCGCTGCAGCCCGTTTCGCAATGGTTGCAGTTGAGCTTGCTCACCATGAGTTTTAGAAGGCGCTCTATATGCAACGGCGCACTTGAAGCGAACCCGGCCCCCCCACTGATCACATCGTATAGCTGAAGAATTCTGATGGACTGACCATTTTCCAGTTTGCTGGGACGCGTCGCATACCCCAGTTCGGATGCCGACACGCCCAGTATTTCTGCAAGAGCCAACCTCAACGCAACTGCCAGAGTCATCGCAATAGCGATACCCTGTCTGCTATCGGCAATGTACTCACCACTAACCGGGTGGCGTAACGTCAACTCAAAGACATCAGTAGACGACTTCGCCCCCAGACTTATATTGCCCATGATGCTGCCGCTGCCCTGACAATGCAGCCTTTTGTTGTTTTGGTCCTTATCGTCTTTTCCTGGGCGGGGCGGATAATGCTGGCCTGATGGCGAAAGCTCGGTAGGGAACGTGTCCTTCGCCAGCATTGAGTCTGCTCGACCGCAAGTCATACATAACGCAAAGCCAGCGCCGTGCTCCCCTGAGCTGTGGTGGAAGACCTGCCCCTCTGGCCCATACGCCATCATCCCCAAGGCCGGGTTAGGTAATGGCGTCTTGTCCGCCTTTACAAAGACCCAAGCCGGTTCAACCGGGATGAATTTCTGGTGATTGATGTTGTTGGATGCCGGCTGATAAGCATCCGTTACAAAGCCGGCTGGCTGCAGAACCTTGCGAGTATTTGAGAGCGTGATCGCGGCGTTGCATTCGTTATTGGTACACAACAAATCCTCCGCACCTATAAGGCTATCCTCATACCCCAGCTCGCCACACACGCCACAACGCCAGGCCAGATCCATCTTCTGCGCCTCTTTGGAATCAGCGTTCAGGTTGTGCCAGTGCAGTGAGACCCCAGCAGACCGAAAAACCCGCCCGTCCAGTACGATCTCGGCACCCGGTGCATACTCGCGGATAGCGATGGCAAGATTTCGTGAGGGCAGCCCCTTGTAACGCGACACGTTATCTTCACGGTCACGCTTATCCTTACCGGTACCGCCCTTCTCACGAAGGTAGTCGTCTATGGTGAAATTATCGAAGTTGACCACATCAGTGGGGAATCCGTATCCGGGCAACCAGGAGCGGGCAGCCAGATCCCTCAACAGGTACTCATTGCAATGACGGGCCTTCTCGATCTGTAACCGCTTCAGATAAGGGCTATTTGGTTTGGCCTGTCGCTCTTCGCTATGTAGATAACGGTAGTTATCCAGCCAGCGTTGCTGTAGCCACCTCAACTCCGACATCGCACGCCGCCGCAACTGATCAGGTGCCACCCCTGCCAAAGCGGTGCCCCTCACCAGCAACAGGAGCGCGTCATCAATGCTGGAAACGGCCAATGCCAACAGCTCAAGAAAACGATCACATTGGGATGGACCGCTATCATCACCATAGAACCACTGGGCATTGAGACTGGTTTTTTCAGTCTGGGTTGGCCCCACCACATTGCCTAGAAAGTCTGCCAGCAGCAGCGAGTTGACGTGTCTCTGCACCAGGCGACTGGAGTTCAATGCAACCGCAGGCGCCGGAATCTTTGTCTCGAAAGGCCAGCTTGGATTGGCAAACACCTGCTGGTCATGGGGATTATTCTTGCATAGCGTATAGGCCAGCGCTCTGGCCTCCTTACTACGGCCGGCGCGCCCCGCGCGCTGCAGGTAATTGGCAGGGTGCGGCGGCACATTGTTCATGACGACAGCAGAAATGCCGCCGATATCCACACCCATTTCCATCGTGGTAGAGCAATTAAGGACATTGATCTGTCCCTTCTTGAACATGTCTTCGTAGGAACCGAGTCGCTCTGAGGACTGCTGAGCCGAATGCTCCGCGGTGCGGTAATAGAACCCACCTTCCACTGCCCTGTCGTTAATATCTGTCCACAGATTCCTGGCACGCAGCTCAACGATTCTGGGATCCTTCGAGACCTGATCTCTTATTTTCGTCAGCCCAGCGATAGCGTCTTCCTGTGAGCTATCAAACCGCCACACCTCAGGCATCGCAATCGGTTCGGCCAGCAAGCTCTTACGCTGCTCGTCCGTAAGCTCAGAAAAGTCGATGCGGGTTGGCAGGTAGGGCGTAAACCCCTTGAACGTTGTATCCAGTAACTTATTTGTATTCGGGCAAACATAGGCGCGATCTACCAGGGAGAACCGCATGTGCTCCCTAGGCAAGGCAAACTGGTTACCATCCGGTTTCAACGCTGCTCCTGGCTTCGTCAACTGTGACCAAGCTGCCTTCAGCCAGGCGTTAACCAAATCAACATCAGCGGTATTTTCGGGGTTAAGATCGGCACCTAACAGCAACAGTTTGATCAAGCGCTGGGAGTAGTTACCTTTCCGTATCTGAGGCCAACGCTTTACTCGACTTTCGTCAGCTTCTTTGGATTCCGGGTTACGCAAGGTTTTCGTGGAAAAACGGCTGCCTATCCAGTCCTTCCAGCCCTCGTTCATCTGGATAAAACTGTTCTCACGGACATAAAAGTCCAAAGCAACCTTGAGTAAATCGCGCCAATCCTCAAGCGTCAGCCCTTTACTCTCCCAGTAGCTCGGCGACTCCTGAACCTTATCCAGCCCCAGATAGTCGACCTTCACCAGTCCCTGGGTTTCCAAACTGTTCTGCCGTTTCGGCCGCCGCATGAATTCACGGAACACCAGCATTTCAGCCAGTTTATGCGGCCCGTCGGAGTCTTTGAAAATTTCTGGCTTTTGATACTTGTTGAACTCATGCCAGGCCACATCCACCACCTGAGACGGCATGGACACCATGCGCCGGCCAGCGCTGTTGCACAGATGGAAGTACTCACGCAGCCCCTGCATGACACGCATCACCTCGGCATCACTCAGGTGCGGATAGGTCTTGCTGACTTTTGCTGCGATTGACGGGGGGAAGGGGTAGCGGTCGATCAACCGCTCGCGCCGCGCCTGGCGCGCCTTGCGATAGGCCTTGTACAACGCAAACAGCGCAATCGCCGCCAATACCAGGGGAATGAGATTATCAACGCGCATGCAATGGTCCGTCCTTGTCCACAGAGTGAACGCAGCATAACCGATGCACCACGCCGAGCGAACCTGCCCTTGTAGCCCGGGAAGATACGAGGCGGAGGAGGCCAGACACCTTCTCCGCAACGCCTTTCAATCAGCGACTCTGCTGCAGCCTGCATCCCTGCGGCTGCGTTCGTCATCGCTTGCGGCGGCTCAATCCACTCGCTTAACAGCTGGCGGTTGCCAGGAGGCATCCAGGATCTCCGGGCCAGGCCAGTAGAGACGCAAGATGAGGTTGAACGGCTGCTTGGGCGCCGGCAGCCAATTGCGCGCCTGATTTGCATCAGCCGGCCGCTCATTCTGCACATACAGGGTCAGCGAGCCGTCCTCGGCGAAGTACAGATCATTGCGGTCGCCGATGGCGTAGCGATTGGCCTGGTTACCCACCAGCATGCGGCTGGTGTCGTACATGGTCAGCGACCAGAAGCCCTTCACTGGCGGCAGCTCATCAGCGTTGAAATGCAGCTGGTAACTGGCATTGCCATCGAGCTGATCACCACTCGAATCGGTAGTGGCTGTCGAGTAAACCGCATCCTCGGCACCATTGGCGCCCAAGCCAACCTTGGCAGCCAGAGCCCGCTGCACGTAACGCTGTGCGTAGTCACCCAGGTCGTACACCGTGCGCCACTCACCGGGCGGTACCTGCTGCTGCAGTATCTGCAAAGTATTACGCAGCACACCCAGCGCCTTGTCGTACCCCAGCTGCAAGCCAAAGCGCTTGAGCGGATTACCGGTCACGCTGCAGTCGTCCGTGAGCAAACCGGCAGAACGCATTTGCTGCAACATGGGCTCATCGGCCGCTGGTGCCGGGTTGTCATCAAGCAACTGACAGAAGGCAGTGTAGAACTCGTCCATGGACCAGTCTTCGATCTGCTTGTCAGGCGCCTTGTCCATCAGCAGCTCAGGCATATCGACCTGCGGACCTGCAGAGCCCGCTTCCGGGTCCAGCGGGTACAGGCCGAAACGCGCCTGCAATGCATTTACCTGCTTGTAGTCACTCGGGCCGGAACTCTTGATACGCCCGAGCACCCAGGCCATGTTGGTCGGCGACTTTATCTGCTCGTAGCCATCCGGGACGCTGCCGCTCCAGCCCGGGCCGGTAATCAGGTAGCGGGCCGGCGCCGATCCAAGGTTGCGTGTGCCTGGGGAGGCAATCACATTGGTCCAGGCGTCGAGAATCGGCACCATGTAGTAGAAGCCTTCGGTCGATGGCAGGGTCATCACCATCGGCCCAACCGACAGATCGAGTCGAGCGGACGAATACAGGGTGTCCACGTTGGGCGCGACAACGCTGTTGAAGGTATGGTCGGGGAACACCTTGCGGTGGCTGAACTCGTTGATGCCCGTCATGCTCATGGCAAGTTGATGACGCTTGGACAGCTCCATCAATACCAGCGGATAGGCATAGAAATAGCCCTGCGCGCCCACCTTGGCGGTGGCCGACACCTGCCAGCCGGCGGCGGCAAGAGCGCCGACCACTATGGCTGAGCCAACAATCAGTTTGGTTATTTTTTTCATGGTATCTCCAGTAAAGGGTGGCGCTCAGGGCCACCCTTGATCAGCTCTCAGCGAGCCAGGCGCTTGATCGCGTTGGGGGTGAAATCCGCTTTCGAGGCAGGCTGGTTGTAGACCGCCCCGCCGTCTTCGTTGACCATGAAGTTGGTCGCGTAGCGACGCGAGTACAGGTCGTAGGTGACCTCCATGCCGGAGCTGGGCAGTTCAATGTCAGCCAGCTGGTAGGGATGGGCCTCGTACACACGCCAGATCTGCTGCTGGTTGTCGTAAATGTCTGAGACCAGAATCTGCCAGCTGTCTTCATCGACGTAGAAGCGGCGCTTGGCATAGACGTGACGCTCCCCTTCACGCAGGGTTGCATCGACTACCCAGACCCGGTGTTTCTCGTAGCGGGTCCGGGACTGATCAATGTGCCCCTGCTGCAGCAGCTCTTCGTAGCTCACCGATTTGTCATGCAATGCATAGGCGTTGTAGGGGACCAGCATTTCCTGCTTGCCCACCAGTTCCCAGTTGTAACGGTCGAGAGCGCCGTTGAAGCCGTCAACGCTGTCAGATGTCAGTGCGCCATAGCTGAAGCGGGCACTGCTGTCGTAGGCCACCGTGGGCGCACGACGCACACGACGCTGCCCCGGGTTGAACTGCCAAGCGGAGCGTGCCTGCTCGGTCGGGTTGATCGGGTCATGCACCAGCGTAACGGTACCGGCAAAGCGCGACGGGTTCAGGGTCTGCACCATGGTGTAGAGCAGCATATTCTCGCCGGCATCCAGATCCGTGACGTTCTCCCGGAAGGCCACGTGCTGACGGTGGGTGATCAGCGTGTAATCACCGTGCTCCTGCACCACGGCAGACGAAAACTGCCGTTGGATAGAGCCACCACGATAGCGCGTCAGGTGGTTCCACATGACCTCTTCTGCCCTCTCGGGCATGGGGAAGGGGATGGCAAAGTTGTAGTTGCGCACACCGTAGCCGTCGTCAGTCAGGGTGACGGTGCCGACGTTCTCACGGGTCTGGTCGTAATAGCGCTGCGGTACACGGGCGCTGCGGTGCGTCGGATAGACCGGCAACCTGTAGTCGGGGAATATTTCCAGCAGCTTTTGGTGGCCCTCGGACAACAACTCGGCATAGTCAGCTGCGTTACTGCGATCGACGGTGTAAAGCGGCTGCTCGTCAGCAAAGGGGTTAGCGTAGCTACCCTGCGCATCGGGCACGGTGGCATCGGTAGCCATGCCGCCGGTCCAGGCCGGGATACTGCCATCGGCATTACCAGCTATCTCGGCGCCCAGCGGGGTAAGGCTGTCACCCAGGCGGCTGGCATCGGACCCTGCCGCCACGGCAGCGCAGGAAATGGCGCTGGTCAGCGCCAGCAATAGGGCTTTGTTGGTATGCGTTGTCATCAGAAACTGACCTTCAGGTTAACGGCGACAAAGTCGCGGTCATCAATGGTGGAAAAGTCGTTGGAGCCAAAAAAGTTGTTGTAGCTGAGCTCCGCCGAATACTTGTTCTTGTACTGCGCTGCGACCGCCAGCCCGACCGCCTGCTGCCCCTTCTGAAAGTTCGGGCCATAGCCATCAACGTCGTGGCGCCAGCTCAGCGACGGGGTGACGACCGTGGCGGGCAGCAGGTTTTCGTAGTCCAGCGAGGCGCGCAGGCGATAGCCCCAGGACCAGCTGTCAACCAAGCCATCCCGGCTGCAGTTGCGGCCGTTATAGGCAGCAATCTGGCCTGCGGTGAGCCCGCCGGTGCCTTCACCCGCCGCGGGCGTAGCAACGCAGGCACTGCCGTCTGTTGGCGGTGTCCGGTTGAAGCTGCCAGCGCGGCCAAAGCGCTCGGTTGCCTGGTCCAGGCCCGCGACGTAATTCACGCCGCCTTCTGCGACCCAGGTCAGCTTGCTGGAACCAAGGGCACGGGTAACCGTACCCACGCTGCCAAGAGTCATCTGCCACACCGGCATGCGCTTGTAGCCCTGCACTTCTGTCCCGCGATAGGGGGCGATATTGTCAACCGGCAGAATGGTGGTGGTGCCGGAGCCGGCCAGCAAAGCCACCATGTCGGCGCCGTTGTAGCCCAGCGGCTGGTTGGGGCGGTAGGTCAGCTCACCGTAGACCGCGTTATCCGCCACCACGGTTGCGATACTCGCCCCGAACAGGCGAATGTCTTCGGGGTACTCGGTAAAGTAGGTCCCGGTATTGATGTTGGTATCGGTGGCGCTGCTGGCCGGCTGCGCCGCGATGCTGCCACTCATGTTCAGGCTGCGGCTGTGGTAGTTCAGGTAGTACAGCCCGACGTCGGCATAATTGAGCGCCGGCACTGAGAAGTTCAGGGCCAGGCCGTACTGCCCGGAGTCCCGCGCCCAGCGAGTGCCGGTGCGCTGCAGATAACGCTCCTGCGCGATCGAGTCAGCGGTGGTGCCTCGGCCACCGGCGATCATGAAGTCGACCGCACAGCCTTCAGGCAAGGCGTCACTGAAGCTGAAGAACGTGCCGCAGCCGTCGTAGACGGAGGTACGGTTGTTGTACTGATAGAAGGCTTCGAGGCTGATGCTGTCGGTCAGATCGGTGTTGATCGATACCAGCTCCACCGGCATCAGGCCTTCTTTAAGCTCGACACCAGGGCGTCTGAACGCCGATACATCCAGAGGGCTGATCACGTTGACACCGTTCTGAATAAAGATCGACTCACCCCAGGTCAGCACCTGCTTACCCACCCTCAGGTGCAGATTGCGATCACCCAGTTCGAAGTCTTTCCAGACGTAGGCATCCAGGGTTTCAAAGCCCTTTGCCTGGGCCGTCGGCTGCCAGCTGCTGTCATCAAAGCGACTGAAGTCCCCGTCACGGGTGGCAAGTGCATGGTCGTACCAGTACTTGAAGCGAACAAACAGGCCCTGGTTACCGTTGTTCAGGTCAAAGTCCGTCAAGCCGGAGATCAGCGTGGAGATATTGTCGCCGGACTGGTAGTTCAGCCGCGCATTGTCAGCGTTGTAGTTGACGCCGTCGCCCTTGCGGCCCAGCGTAGCTGCGTCGGAGCGGGTCAACAGATGCGGGTCTGCATCGCTGGCCGCCCAGCTGGCACCCAGGGTCAAGGTGGTGTTGGTACCAAGCGTGTACTCGTCACCGATCTGCCAGTCTGCTGCCATAGCGATATTGCCGCCGGCAGCAGCCAGCGCAACGGATGTAGCCAGTGTCGCCACCTTGAACATGGGACGAACGGCTGTGGGAAGCGCGCGAGGATGCTCACTCATCATGCGTATAGCTCCTATTTGTGTAGTGTTATAGTCGGAGTTGAAACAAGCCCAACGATGCACAGGGACGTGGAGGGCAAGGTGCACACATTCTCAGGGCAGGTCCAACGTGATGGGTAATCATCCCCCGACAATAAATTTCCGGCAGTTCGTCGAGCGCCCCTCTGTCTGCGCAACCGTGGTTGCGGCTTGGCTGAGTGCGCTTGAGGTGGCCGGCGACCAGCGAGACGCCATCACCCGCGCCGCCGGTATTGGCGAATGGCTGCTGAACCAGCCAGGCGCACGCATACCCGCCTTTCTTTCCCGTCAGCTCTGGGACGCCATCGACACCAGCAGCAACGACCCGCTGATCGGGTTCCGCCTGGGGCAGGCAAATACCGCCGGGCAACTGTTTCGGCTGCGCTATCTGGTGCAGATGCAGGAGGAAATCGACGATGCGCTGGGGCTGCTGGAACACTACTTTCCCCTGTTGACCGGCTGCCTGCAGCTGCGGATCACGCAGACTGCCGAGCACGTCGAGCTGACCGTATCTGCCCACCCGGCGCTACGGCCCCATCAGTTGGAAATCGACTTCTGGATGAGCTGGCTCGCCGGCATCTTCGATCATCGTCTGACTGCTCATGAGTGGCGCCTTGCGCGGCCTCGTCCGGACGGGTTCAGCCAGCTGTCCGGACACACGGCGCGGACGCTGTTCGACGCCCGACACAACCAGCTGGTCATGCAGCGCTTAGCCATCGAGGCGCCGGTGCACGGTACCGCAAGCGTCACCAGCGAGCCGTTGACGCAAAGTTTTGTCACCCACGCCCAGGCCATGAGCAAGCCCACAACCCTTGAACAGGTCGCCAATTTTTTGCTGCTCGACAGCCGTCACGGCTATGCCTTCAAGGCGGTGGCAGAGGCGTTGTCGACAACCCCGCGGACCCTGCAGCGACAACTGCAGAACACCGGCTGGAGCTTCAGCGAAATGGTGGACACCATCCGCAAACAGCTGGCCGCGGACCTTCTGCAGCACGGCAGCGCCAGCATCGGTGATATTGCTGCCGCCCTCAGCTACGAAGAGACCTCCAACTTTATTCGCGCCTTCTCGCGCTGGTACCAATGCACGCCAAGTCAGTTTCGCAAGCAGCTGCAGCAAGCATCCACGCGCCCGGAGATAACCGCTGCAGCGCAGGCAGGCGAACAGGGCGACACCTCGACAACCGGGGGCACCCTGCGCTGCATTGTCTGCGCCCTGCGCGCGGACTATGACCTGGACCCGGCGCTGATGCTGCAGGAACTGGGCCTCCCCTGTGACCTGCTGGAAGGCAAGCAGGACCGCATTCCGATGGTCTGGATGCAACGCATCTGGCGCTGGTGCGAGCAGAACCTGAATGATCCGGACTTTCCCTTCAGGGCGCTGCAACACCATCGCCCGCCCAGCTTTTTCGGCCTGGACCTGTTGCTGGGCTGCGGCAAGGACATCGCCGACTCGGTGATTCTCGGTTGCGAGATGCTCCAGCTGTGGAACAACTCGATGACGCCCGAGATCATCCTGCAGGCCGACGGCAACTGGCTGATGACGCCGAACCGCACCACCGACAAAGGCGTTCACCTGTACTCACGTGCCTTTCTGCTGGCCAGCTTTATCCGCATGTTCGAACAGCAGGCCGGGCTGGCCGGATCAACGCTGGTCGCCTACATAAGCAGCGCCGACCCTGACCCCGGTAACCACGCAGTGGTGAGCTGGGCCCGGATGGGCATTCCGGTACGCTACCAGCAGCGCTGCAACGGCATCGCCTTCAAGGCTGAATACTGGCACATGCCCATGCCTGGCTCAGCGCCGCACATGCGCGAACCACTCGAAGTGGCTTTGCTGCAATACCTGCTCGAACAGCAGCTACTGGTGCCGCTGGAGCTACTGCGGCGTGTTGTAGCCGCGCACTTGCCCCAGGCAACGGAACTGGCCGGGCTGAGCGCGCTGCTGCGTTGTAGCGAGCAGAGCCTGGAAGCCGTCCTGCGCTACCATGACGTCAGCTTGGCCGCGGTGCATGACCAGGCTCGGCGCGGTCGGGCCAGGCTCTTGCTGCAGCGCGACATACCCATTGCCGACGTCGCAGAGCAACTGGGCTTCAGCTCCCCCAGCGGGTTCGCCAAGGCCTTCAGACAATGGGAAGGCACCACGCCGATGCAGTTCCGTCAGGGTAGCGGCAAGCCCGCTACCCTTCGCTAATGCCGACTCAGGGATTTTCCTGCAGCCACTTACCGAGCAGATCACGCTCCTCGGGGGTAATGCCGGTCATATTGCCGAGCGGCATGTACTGGGTGGCGACAGCGGCCTGATAGACCTTGTCGCGGTGCTGCTTGAGGTGCTCCAGGCTATCGAGTACGACGCCAGCCGGCGGTGACTGGAAGGCAGGGCTGGTGGGTTTGGCGGCGTGGCAGGCCTGGCAATGGGTCGCCAGCAGCTGACTGACGTCAGCATCGGCAACCCGAGTTACTGCAGCCCCTTCGTCACTCGCATGGCCCTCGATCTTTGCCGGTGCACTCGGCGCCATGGCCCAGACCAGCGCGACGGTTGCCAACGCGCTGATGACCAGAATCGACGGCTTGAACTGACCCTGATTACGCAGGTTGAAGAAGTGCCGTGCATAGGCGGTGATGGCGCCGATGGCGGCCAGCGAAGCCCAGCCCCAGGCGTGCGCGTAGAACATCGGATAGTGGTTGCTGATCATGATGAACAGCACCGGCAGCGTCAGGTAGTTGTTGTGCCGCGAACGCAGCATGGCGCGCTGAGCCAGCATCACCACCTCACCACCGGGCTTCTCGCCACGGGCCACCGCATTCACCAGCGCGCGCTGGGCCGGCACGATACCGAGGAAGACGTTGCCAACCATGATGGTGCCGATCACCGCGCCGACATGGATGTACGCGCCACGACCGGCGAACACCTGATACAGGCCAAAGGCAACCGCGACCAGAATCAGATACAGCACCACCCCAAAGGCCATGCCGTTACGCGCCAGCGGGCTGCGAATCAGCGCCTCATAGAGGGCAACCACGGCCACCAGCGTGCCTACACCAATGGCAATGGCTGCAGCGCCACTGAGTGCCACTTTGCTGGGGTCGATCAGGTAGCCCGGATTGCCCATGTAGTAGACCACCACCAGCAGCGCCAGACCGCTGAGCAGAGTGCTGTAGGCCTCCCACTTGAACCAGTGCAGGTCGGACGGCATCTGTTCGGGGCCGACTTCGTACTTGGCGACCTCGTAAAAGCCGCCACCGTGGATCGCCCACAAGTCGCCCTTGATGCCCTTTTGCTTCTTCCACGCCGGCGGCTCGCGCAGGTTGTTGTCGAGCCAGACGAAGTAGAACGAGGCGCCAATCCAAGCGACCCCAGCGATAACGTGAAACCAGCGAATGATCAGGCTGAGCCAATCAGACAGATAGACCAGCATGGGCTGCTCCTTGTACGGCGTCGCGGTCGTAACGGCATTGGCCGGCGATGTAGGTGCGACGGATGCTGCGGTCGTCGCCGAGGATCATCAGGTCGAACAGAATGCCCGACAGATCGCGCTCGGCGCTGTGTTTGAGTTGCTGAATCGGGCTGGCGGCGCGGTCGAGGATCAAGAAATCCGCCATCTTGCCCGGCGCCAGGTTGCCGGTCTCGGCCTCCTGATGCAGCACCTTGGCATTGCCGAGGGTCGCCATGTAGAACGCCTGGAACGGGTTCAGGCTCTGGCCGCGCAGCTGACAGACCTTGTAGGCCTCGGCCATGGTGACCAGCATCGACAGACTGGTGCCGCCGCCCACATCCGAGGCCAAGCCAACCTCGACAACCGCGCTACGGGCGCTGGCCAGATCGAACAGGCCGCTGCCGAGGAAGGTGTTGGAGGTCGGGCAGAAGGCGATGCGGGTGCCGGTTTCGGCCAGCCGGGCGCGGTCGGCGTCGTCGATGTGAATACCGTGCGCCAGCACGCTGCGTGGGCCGAGCAGACCAAAGTGATCGTAAACATCCAGATAGCTGGCGCGGTCCGGGAACAGCTCGGCAATCCAGGCGATCTCGGCCTTGTTCTCGGCCCAGTGGGTCTGCATCAAGAGGCCCTCGGCCTCGGTCATCAGCTTGCCGGCGTAGGTCAGCTGCTCATGGGTCGAGGTCGCAGCAAAGCGCGGGGTCACGGCGTAACGCTGACGACCGGTGCCGTGCCAGCGGGCGATCAGCTCGCGGCTCTCCTCATAGCTGGCCTCGGCGGTGTCGCGTACGCCGTCCGGGGCGTTGCAGTCCATCATCACCCGGCCGGTGGTGATCGCCATGTTGTACTCGTGCGCGGCGCTGAACAGCGCCTCGCTGGCGACCTTGTGCGAGGTGCTGAACACCAGCGCCGAGGTAGTGCCGTGCGCCAGCAGCAGGTCGAGGAAGACCTTGGACTGTTTGGCCGACCAGTCGGCGTCGGCGAAGCGCGATTCGGTCGGGAAGGTATAGGTTTCCAGCCACTCCTGCGTATTCCGGCGAACGTGACCGGTCATACCGGTGATCGTGACCGATTTGCACACGGCCTTCACGCTGGAACGGGTTTTGTACTCTGAGCGGTCACGGTGGGTCAATCGATACCGCGTTTTGAGCGTTAGCCTTTCTCAGTGATTCTCCCTTCAGATTGAGCCGGTGGGCGCCGTGCAGGAGCCGGTCCAGGATGGC
>Ga0207900_100129_pt1 | contig 42726 bp, 55 predicted proteins | sample LinPmetageLP39_FD_184052 | JGI IMG/M metagenome (GOLD analysis project Ga0207900, IMG submission 184052) | Marine viral communities from the Pacific Ocean - LP-39 (SPAdes) | ecosystem: Environmental > Aquatic > Marine > Oceanic | place: Pacific Ocean | collected 2010-06-14
GACTCGGCTTCAGAGCCGACCATGAACCGCCGTGGTACGGAACCGTATGCCCGGTGGTGTGAGAGGACGGGGGAGGTAACTCCCCCTCCTACTCGATTTAGTCGCCTCCGCAATGGTGCTTCATCAATGAAAATCCCGGGAATTAACCGGTAACGTCTGAATCAGATGGCTCAAATCCGACAGCCTTCCTGCCATCACGTGAACAATATCGCCTTCTCTTTCCAGGATCCCTTTCACATGTAACAACCGGGCCGTTATCAACGGCTTGCGCTGCCGCCGTGCGGTTTCCAGCCAGACCACCACGTTTACGTTTCCAGTTTCATCTTCCAGGGTAACGAAGGTGACGCCGGAGGCGGAGCCGGGGCGTTGGCGGCCTGTGACAAGGCCAGCAACCTGAACCGGTCGGCCAGGCTGGGTATTCTTGAGTTGTTCAGCGCTGAGACAGAACTTCAGGTGACCCTGTTCCCGGAGCAGGGCCAGGGGATGGCGCTGCAAGGTCAGGCCCTGGCTGGCGTAGTCGGCCAGTACATTCTGGCCTTCCGTAGGTTCGGGCAACTGGTAACAGTGTTCTGGCTGGTAATGAGCCGCTGTCTCTTTGGCAAAGAGCTCCGCGGGCTGTTCGTGCTCAAGCAGTTGCCAGTAAGCCTGATGGCGATTAGTGGTAAACGTTGGCATGGCGTTAGCGCCTGCGAGCAGTTCCATGTCGCGTTGGTTCAGGCCGGCCAGGTGACGTAGTTCGGCGGTGGACCGGTAACCTTCAGCCGAGCGATTGTTGTAAAGGCGCTCGGCGCCGCTGGCAGAGAGGCCCTGTATGAGCCTGAGCCCCAGACGCAAATGACGATTAGGCGACTCCAGGGTGTGATTCCATTGGCTGTGGTTTACATCCGGGGGTAGCACGGTGACGTCATGACGACGGGCGTCCTGGACCAGTTGGGACGGTGAGTAGAACCCCATGGGCTGGCTGTTGAGCAGGGCGCAGTAAAAGGCAGCTGGATAGTGGCGTTTAATCCAGGAGGACACATACACCAGCAGCGCAAAACTGGCGGCGTGGGATTCGGGAAAACCGTAACCACCGAACCCGCAGATTTGCAGGTATAACCGTTCGGCGAAATCGGCATCGTGGCCGCGTTCCAGCATGCCGTTGATCAACTTGTCCCGAAATGGCGTCAGGTCGCCGTGGGACTTCCAGGCAGCCATCGCACGCCGGAGCTGGTCGGCTTCACCGGCAGAGAAGCCAGCGGCCACCATGGCCAGCTTGATCACCTGCTCCTGGAAAATAGGCACACCCAGAGTGCGCTCCAGAACGTTCCGTACAGCGTCGTTGGGATAGTCCACTGGCTCCAGGCCATGCTTGCGACGCAGATAAGGGTGAACCATGTCACCCTGGATAGGGCCGGGGCGAACAATGGCCACCTCGATCACCAGATCGTAGTACTTTTCCGGTTTCAGACGCGGCAACATGTTGATCTGGGCACGGGATTCCACCTGGAAAACACCGATACTGTCGCCTTTTTGCAACATGGCATAGGTGGCGGGATCTTCCAGGGGAATATCCTGCATGGAAAAAGGAGCACCCTTTTCCTCACTGATCAGGTCCAAGGCCTTGCGGATGGCCGTGAGCATGCCCAGGGCAAGCACGTCCACTTTCATCAGGCCCAGGCTTTCCAGATCGTCCTTGTCCCACTGTATGACGGTACGGTCCGCCATGGCCGCGTTCTCCACTGGTACCAATTCGGCCAATGGTCCGGCACTGATGACAAAACCACCGACATGCTGGGACAGGTGGCGAGGGAAGCCCAACAGGGTATTCACCAGAGTAAAGAACTGGTCGGCCACTTTCGGATTGCGGGTGAGGTGTTTGTCGAGAATCTGCTGGCGCCAGTTGCTGGCCTTGTCCCGCCAATCGATGCCTTCCAAAAGCTGTTCCACCATGGCGGGATCAAAACCCAGGGCTTTGCCCACATCCCGGATGGCGCTGCGCGGCCGGTAGCGGATCACCGTGGCGGCCAGGGCTGCGCGTTCCCGGCTGTAACGCCGGTAGATGTACTGGATAACCTCTTCCCGCCGTTCATGCTCGAAATCCACATCAATATCGGGTGGTTCTCCACGATCCTTGGAGATGAAGCGTTCGAACAGCAACTCCACGCGAGCCGGGTTGACCTCGGTGATGCCCAGGCAGTAGCACACGGCAGAGTTGGCAGCCGACCCGCGGCCCTGGCACAGAATGCCTTTGCTGCGGGCGAAGGCGACAATATCTTGGATAGTGAGGAAGTAGTGCTCGTACTTCATCTCTGATATCAGGCCTAGTTCCTTGCGTATCAGCCTCTGAACGCTTTGTGGCGTGCCGTTTGGGTATCGCCGGCGTTCACCGTCGTGGGTCAGTTGTTTCAGGTAGGCCGCTGGCGATGTTCCGGCCGGCACCAGATCCGGTGGGTATTCGTACCGCAAGCTACCCGGTTCGAAAGTACATTGCTCAGCAATTACCAGGGTTTCCCTGAGCCAGGCTTCCGGAAACAGGCGATCAAGAACCGGTAATGGTCGAAGGTAGCGCTCCCCATTCTGGAACAGGCAATGGCCGGCGTTCTCCAGGTTAGTGTGGTTGCGCAGGGCTGTGAGCACATCCTGCAACGGTTGCCGCTCGCGGCTGTGCATATGCACCTCTCCGGTGGCGGCTATCGGACAACGCAGGTGGTCTGCCAGCCAGCGTGCCCGGGCCAGTTGCTGCTCCTCTCCAGATTCAAGAGTGCGGGCTGCGGCTATCCAGAGATTCGGCTCAAACAGGCGCTGAAGCCACTCACCACAGGCCAGGGCCTGGTCTGCATCTGCAACAGTGGGTGAGGGTGGCAGCCACAGGCACACACAATCGTCCAGGGAATGGGTCTCGATATCCCGGAAGAATAACCGGTACTGGCCTTTCTCCGCTTGCCGTCGGCCAGTGGTGATCAACTGGCAAAGCTGACCATAACCCTTACGGGTGCGGGCCAGCAGGATGAAGCGGGGAGTAACCGCTCCGGGTGGGGCATCGTCAAGTTCAAACCAGCTGCCGGTGATCAGCTTTACCGGGCTGTCTTTCAGTGCGGCCCAGGCCCGAGGAATGCCAGCCACTGAGCACGCATCTGTGATGGCCAGTGCAGAGTAGCCCAGTTCCAGTGCTTGCTCGGCCAGTTCATGGGGATGTGAGGCCCCGGTCAGGAAGGTGAAATTGCTGAAGCAGAAGAGTTCGGCATAGCTGAAGTTGTCCATCAGCCAAACCAGCCATGCACAAACCAGCCATCCCGCACATCCCGGAACACCCAGGCAAGCTGGCCGGTGGACAGCTCGGCAATGTAATAATCCCGGTGAACCCGCTGGCCATCCCACCAACCTCCACTGATCCGTTCCGGGCCCGAAAACCACATGGTCGGAGCTTCGGCCAGCGGTTGTGGCCCTTTGAGTAACCATAAAGGACGACGGGGTAACTGGTCGGGAGAAGGAAGGCGGCTATGATTTTTCCGCTGCACTTCGGAGGCCGACCAGGCCCGTTCGGGCCGGTGATCCGCCTGCGGCGATAACTGCCGTAATGAATGTCCGCCAAGCCGTGCCTGCAGACGGCTGATCAGGGTGTGCCAGGCTTCGTTCAGATCCTGCGTTTCACCCAGAAGATCCTGGCCAGAGGCCGCTTCCCGCCCCAGGAAGCGTTTAACGGACAGCACTAATGAGACCACCGGAGCCCTTAACGGGTGCTGCTCAAACCGTAGGCGGATAAGATTCAGAAATGCTTCGGCCCGATGCTCGGGGCCGGAGGTGCGAACCCGAATGCGGGTAGGCTCCTCATGCCGGTGCTGCAGGACCAGCAGCAGGCTGTCGGTATCCTGCTGTCGCCAGCACAGGTCTTCCTCGAGTTCTGACAGAATGCGCTGCAGGGGGAACAGCAGGCCCTGGGACTGCTCAATCTCCTGCACAAAATCCGCCTGCTGGCGAAAGGTGTGGGGCGGTTGCCAGGGTGTTTGTGGGTCCGCGCGGTTACCCTGGATCTTCTGCACATACGCGAGGGTTTCCGGCGACAGACGGCGGGCCAGTTCACTGGCAGGCAGTGCGAAGACCTCATCCAGGGTGTTCAGGCCGAGCCGTTGCAGACGGGTACAGGTTTTGTCATCGAACTCTGCCGTCAGCAGGGGCATCTGCCCCAGTGTACGCAGGATATGGCCTTTGTCCGCCGTGCATTCGCCCTTGCCTGCCCGGGCAATCAGTCGGGCGGCCAGTGGTGTGTGGCCGATGGCTGTCCAGGCGTTAAGCTGGCGTTCCTCCAGCCCCTGTTCCACCGTTTGCCAGACGGCTGCCAGCCCACCGTAAAGCCGCTGCAGGCTGCCCACTTCCGCCAACAGGCCATTCGGGGGTACCAATACGATATGAGCCGCGTACCGGTATAGCCAGCGCGCCTGGTCTTCCAGTATCCGGGCTTCCTGTTGGTGGTCCGCCCTGAGCATACGCAGCTCCGGAACCAGGCTGATAGCGGTTTTCAGGCGCATGCCAGCGCGTACTCCCTGGGCATAAGCTTCCGGGCAGGCCTGGATAATCTTCTGGCCGGAGCCTTCCACAACAGCCAGCGCCCCCTGGTTTTCGCGGGAGCGGCGAATATGATCCAGCAACAGGTGAGGAAAATGCAGGTACAGCCAGAGCATGATACGCCTTACCCGGTCTTGCCGGCCCAGGGGCCCTGGACCACCCGGGGGGCTTCCCGGAAGGCCAGATCCGCCCGGTGAGACATGGCTACGGAGCAACATTGGCCGGGCCAACTGCCGCGACGTTTCAGAACATTGACCTTGAGCGCCTGTTGACTTCCTGCCGTCAGATCCAGGCGTAGCGCCGCCGGGGAGTTCTGTTCGGCATGACGCCGTTCGCGGAACAGCACGCACACATTGCTGCCGGCCTCCGCAGCCAGTTGCAAGCGCCGTATGTCACGGGCAGCCAGTTTTCCGGGCCAAGCCATCACCAGGCCGGTGACCGGTGAACGCAGGCAGTTTTCCAGTGTCCACAGGAAGTCGCCATCGTCTTCGGTGTTGATCAGTATGACCTGATCCAGATTGACCCCTTCGCGGGCCAGGGCAGGGGCGTAGGGTGTATGGGGAGGGTTCAGCCAGAAGACGGTCTTACCTGCCTGAGAAAGCCGTTGCATCAGGGGTAGCAGCAGGTGCAACTCACCGATGCCGGGCTCATCCAGCAGGCACTCACTCAACGCCCCTCGAGGCCAGCCAACGCCACCGAGCTGGTTGTCCAGCACCTGGTAACCGGTTGGCTCCGATGGCCGACCAGTGCGGGTATGGTGCTGACCCTGCCACACACGGTCGTCCTGCATCAGCGTATTCAGAATCTCGCTCATGGAAAGTTCTCTATATACTGTTTAAATATACAGTATTCTGAAAAAGACAGGATTTCAAGCAGTGGGTTGATAATGTGGCGGAACTGTAGAACGCCGAAAATAATGAGATTAAAAGTTAATAGCTTTGAGACCGCAGAAATTTTGCTCGGAAGATAATATTCGATACCTCTGCAGGGCAGATATTGCAGATGTATCGAATCGAATTTACGCCTCGACTTGCCCAAACCGTTTCCAATCTCCCGGCGAACCTGCGGTCACGCACGTAGCGCCTACCCACTCGGTAGCCAAGGGGCCGGTAAACCACACCTTATCGCCTACCGCGAACGTCCCTTGCCCGGGAATACCATCGGCCGCAAAGTGCCGAGTACCATCGGTCTGAATATCGAAAATTGGGGCGCTGGCATGGTTGGCTACCCCCGGAGCGGACCGATTATTTCGGCCATGCGCGTTTATCTGGGTGTCATCTTTTGTTCCGCCTATAATATAGCTGAAACCGCCAGCGACATGGTCCCAAGTAAAATTACCGCTAATTTCAGGGTTTCGACAAGAGCCCTCGAAGTAAACGGAATATTTTTGTGTTTCGATCTCGCCTTCTTCCCCAAAAGTGCATCCAATAACGCCGCCACCAGTAGTATTTATGTAGCGTACCGCCGCGTTAGAAACCGTTGTTCCCCCACTCTGATTATTACGCTTAAACCGTACGTTACGGAGTATCGGGTTATAGCACTCTGAACCGCTCGCACCTATAAAGGCTCCGTTAGCACCGGAATCCTCGACGTCCCCGTCCTGTAGCACAAGATTATTAGAGAGTGCCCGCGAGTTTATACCGAAGCGAAAACCGGAGAACTTGAAACGCTTTATTTCGACGCCGTTAAATTGCTCACCGTCGAATCCTCTCGCATCTGCGGAGCCGGGCGCTGCAGATGCTTGCAGACCGTCCACTTTGACCGGCAGATCGAGAATTGTCGTTGTTGAGTTGCCGGTCCCAGTTACTTGGATCGCGCGACCGATACAAGCGACAATTCCGACGTTTTTCGCGGTTATCCCGGTCCCGACGAGATCCTTATAACGCGCCGGCGCAAAATCGTTAGCCTTATCACCGGAATAAAATCGAACCGCCCCGTAAGCCTCTTCTACAAATATATTTTCTATTTTCACATTGAACGCCGACGAAACCCAAACCGCGAATCCGAATAACGGAGTAGCTCCGCCGTAGGTGAACTTTCCTACAACGATATTTTTTACTTCAATGTCGTGCGGGTGACCGGTGTCCCCAGATCCGCCGGCATTGCCGCCCCATTCGATACCGATTACGTTTTTAGCAACCGGGTTATCTGGCGCGGTAATGTTGTAAATTTTGACACGGGAGCACTCTCCCATAAGGCCAATATGAGCCCCAGCGTCAGTCCGATTCGTTGTCACGGTCAAGTCGTGGAATTTAAGATTTTTCCACCCCTCCCCGGTCAACTGAACGCCAGACGTTATACAGTTTAGAGAATGGCCGTTCCCGCCAGTTTCAGCACCGCCAGATCCTGTAACGGTAATCGTACCGCCGTGAATCTCGACAAAATCGAATTTTACGTAGAAGGCCGCCACGGTTTCCGTTAGCTGGAAGTCGAACGCCGCACCGGCCAAGCAAAAATCAATCTGGCTGTTAACGTCACACTGGCCAGCCATTAGATAAGTCGCCGACGGGTTGCCGACCGCTCTATAAAATTGGGAGTTAAGAGCCGCGTAAACCGCCGCGTCGTCCTCTTCGCCGACCGAACCAGTACCGAAAGCACCGTAATACTCAGGGACGACAATCTCACCGCCAGCGACAAAAACGCCGTTGCCACTGGGATCTGTTTCACCAGCGCCCGCCAGAAAGTTGTCGCGGCGTTCTTTCAGGCTTGCGCCGGACTGCTGACTAATAGGCGGGACCGTCGGCGAAACGAAATTAAATCCGTCGTGCATAGACTTGGCGTAGCTGCCCTTAAAGCGAAACGCAGGCATTCCCAGCGGTGTATTTTCGTAAAATCCATAAGGGATGTACTGGAAACCATCAATGGCTTTCACGTTAGCAAAACCTTCCCCAACACTCCCGACACGGATGACGCGACCTGAAAAAAGACCTTTCAACTGAGCAGAATCCTGTTTATTGAGGTCCAAGCCTTCGCCCTCTATCGCGTTCGCTATTTCCTCCTGGACCGCATTCAACCACTGTTCGGTAACTACCGTTGCCCGCGCCCCATTCGCAGGATCGCCCTCGGTGAACTTGTTGTCATTCGTCGCCCCTGGACCATCAATACGAAACATGTCTATTCCCCATAACTGAAGTTAACAACGGTATGCGCTGGCTTGAGTTGCTCTACTGGGCACTCCAACTGGTCTTCGCCCCAGCTGCGCACTGGTTCTCCCGCGGCGCTCTGGCCGGCGCTGAATTCGACTACGGCAGTTTCCGCCGCATTTATCATCCAGTGGTGCAGCCATTCCTCGTTTGTCAGGCTACCGCCTGCGGCTGAGAAACCTGCCCTGAAGGGCCGGTACTCCGTGATCGTGACCTCGTAGCCGAGGCTCTCGGCCAGTTCGATGAAATAGGCAGGGCTGGCACCTCCCACGCGGATCAGTTTGCCGTGTGCCGCCAGGCGTCGTTCCTGGATGGTTTCTGGCAATGTGTCGCACGGGCCAGGCAGGTCCAGCAGTCGCTCCCATTCAGCCAGCAGCTCGTTGGTGCTTTCCGGGCTGCCTTCCTTGACCAGGTCATGGAATCGGCCGTCTAGGCGTGCATATTCTTCCGCCAGGGCCTGCAGCAGCTGCTGCCAATTGCTGTCTGACTGATCTGGCAGTGCCTGCCCTGGCGGTGCCAGTGCTGTTAGCTGATTGCGGTATTGATCAGCGGTCAGGCGGCCCATGTGAACACCCCGGGTGTGGCTATTTCATTGACCAGGTGCGTGACATCGGCCACCGGGCTGACAAGCGTGTGGCGGCTTTCGCCGGCGGCCACGTAGATGATGCCGTTAAGCTGGCTGAGGTAGATGGTGGAGCCGGGCTCTGTCTCGCGGCGCAGGAAATCACGCACGGCCAGTTCGATACGATCGCGGACGGTTTGAGTGTCCGGCACAATGGTGATTTGCAGATCCAGCGGTACCGCAACAGGCGCGACCACATAAGGGACGGATGCCACTGGACGAACGGATTCGATGTAGGCCAGAACCGCGTCGACGACCTCTGTTGTTGGAGTGCCGTCGGCTGTGGCTTCGTCTGTCATGATCCGCGTGGTGACAGATCCGTTCTCCAGCTCGTTGGGATAGACCCAAGCCCTAGTAACGTCCGGGTGGCCCTCCAGTGCCCACTGGATGTAATCGTCTTTGCTGCCGCCGTGGGGCGGGCGCTGGATGCGAGCCAGGAGTCGTTCACGCAGCCGCTCTTCCGTCTCAGGGTCGGTGCCCCCGGTCAAGCCTTCGGCACCAACAATGGCTGTGCCCTCAACGCCTGAGGGGCTGCTGACCAGTTCCAGCTCAGTACCGGCATCCTGGTTACCGTCTTCCCCGGTCTCCGTGGCGGTAACTGATACCGTGGCGGTACCGGCGGCGATTGAAACGGCCTCATCGGTCAGGTACTCAGCGCCGCTCTTGGCCTGCAGCCGGGTGTCCTGAGGAATGACCACGTCGTCATTGCCCGCAAAGGTCACATCGCCTGTGGCTGCTGTCGGGGCCACTGCTGGCACCCGCCAGATGCGGGCCCAGCGCTGCAGATATTCGGATTCGGCGGTGTCTGGGAACAGCTGGGTGGCTAGAAAGTCCAGGTACCCATAAAGCCCGTGGATGCCGCCGGCCTCGATGTCGGCCAACACGCCGAGCAGAGAGCGCCGCAGCTCCGGCTGAGCGCCAGGCAGACGTGCGCGGATATCGGCACGGATGCGCTCCTGGAGTTCACTCAGTGACGGACGTTCAAACGGCATTTAAAGGCTCTCCCAAAGGTTGTTAAAGCGCTCTTCAATGGCTTGGCCATTGGTGCGGATAATCCGGATCTTCAAACCCAGGCGATCGGTGGCCACCGTTTCTGCTTCCACCTCGATGCTGTTGGCGATGCCGTCTTCACGGAGCCATTCCAGGGATTCGGCGGCGTAGGTTTCCGCACGGCGCCGGACCTCGGCCAGGTTCTTCTCTCGGGAGAGAAGCCACAGGCGGGACCCAAAGCGATCGCCACCGGCCCGGGCCAGCATGTCTGCCCACCAGCCGCGCCGATCGTCACTGCCGTCTGGCAGTACATCACCAGGATTCGCTCGCCGATCGGTAAGCAGGGACAGGACAACAGCAGTGCGCAGGCCGTCGTCCGCAACGAGGTCACCGTTGCTCAGTTGGATGTCGATGCGGCCGTCAAAGCCTGGCTGGAGTGCGATATCGGTCATTGCGCCGGCCCCGTGGTTCCACCTGAATCACCAGGGTGGGTGTGACCTTTCAGAGAAATGGTGTCTGCCGTGACATCGCCGCCCGTAACGCCGAGGTTGCCGATAACAGAAGCGCCGGAACCGCCACTGACCGCCATTCCGCCTTGGCCCACGATGGCACCCTGTACCGTCAACCCACCGGTTATGGTGACTTGCGGTGTATCCAGCGTGACGCTTGCGGTAGCCGCCACACTGGCGTTATTACATTGGCCAGTAATCTCTGGCGCCGTGGCCGCGATCTTGGTGGCGGCGTCGACATTGACGGATCCGCCTGCGGTCACGTTGGCGTTTTTGCCCACAACCACTTCCAGGTCCTGGCCGACGTTCACCTTCACGATGCGGCCGCGCTTCATGTAGATGTAGTCACCCTCGTCGGTGTACAGGGCAACCTCGCCGTTCTGCAGATTCTTCATCCGGTGCCGGCGGTCATCCACCGCGATGGCCACCAGGTGGCCACGGGATCCGCCAACGGCTAAAGCGATCGCTTCGGCTCCGTCCAAGGGGCGGCAGGTAAAGCCGTATTGCTGGAAGCGTTCCATGGCGGCTGTCTCGCCGGCCAGCAGATCCATCTGCACCACCTGGAGTTTGCGGCCGTCGTCAGACAGCCGCACAACACCTCGGGAAACAATCAGGCGCAGGCGGCGCCAGACAGGAGTCAGCAGGCGGACGATGTCTCTCATCCCCATACGGATTCCTCCTCTTCCGGCTCCGGCTCTGCGGTCAGATCCCAAGCCGATGGCGGTACCACCTGGACCTCGGCACGCTCGCCCTGGCCATCCAGCACAAGCTGAACACCTTCAATGATCATGTCGTCCTGGATGCCCAGCCAACGGTCGCGCACGGACACCTCAAAGCCAGGCGTCCACAGGCCGCTGTCATGGCGCCAGCCGGCCACGGTGTACGTCAGCCCACGGCCACGGCCGCGACGGCGGCGGGTTTCGGTTTCGGCCCGCTGCCGGCAGCCGGCCTTATCGACCGGCGTGTCAGCAACGATGACTTGAGTGCGGAATCTGATAACGGGGTCGGTGGCCGTGCCTTCCGGGCTGGAGGCCTGTTCCCCTGAAAGCAGGTCATCACCAGGCTGCTGGCCCTGGACGATGATCTCGGAGAAGCGGTCCCGAACCGAGAAGCGGCCGGAACCCTTGCGTATGTTCTCACCCAGGGCGAGTGCCGTATCGATTCGGCCTCGGGGTGGCTTGGTAATCACCAGGCGGCCCTGGGGGTCACACACAAAGATCACCGCCCGGTACCGGCCCATTTGTTCCAGGGCTTCATAGTATGGCTGCCCGGCCTCAACGGCCGGGGCCTTGATGGGCGCACCTGTATCTGCTTCCGCCACCACGTCAATGCCGAACGGTTCGGCCAGTTCACGGGCAATGGCTTCCAGCTTGCGGGGTTTGCTCCATGTCTTGCGGCGAGAGGAACAGTCCACCAGGTCGGCGGTCTTTGAGCGGCCGCTGACTACCAGGCTGTGCTGATTGGCATCGTAGGCGGGAAGTACTTCATCGACGTAGCCGGTGATCACCAGCCCGTCATCGATAAACACCTGGCATTCAGCGCCGCTGCGGACCGGTGCTGGCTCGGCGGACTCGCTCCACTTTTCAGTCAGGGAAAGCTCGAAACGGTCCGCCACCTGGTTGAGGCCACGGCGAATATTCACGGAGGTCCAGCCGCCGTGTCGATTACCGTCAATGAGAAGTTCAACCCGTGAAGACATAAGGCCCGCTTGCATATGACCCCCGGCGCGGGCTGGTCGCCGGGGGCCTTCAAAAAACTCTGGTAATCAGCCCGTAGAGTAGGTTTAATGGTGGCCTGATCACGCAGTAGCCTTGGGCCTGAAGCCCTTCAGCCTTGTTTCCTTACTCCCCCAGCACTTCCAACGCTTCACCCGCCGGTACCCGGCCCGGGTGTGCTACCCGATTGCGGCTGATAATTGCATCGGCCCGGCTTGCGTCCCCGTAGAGTTTCTGTGCCACCACCAGGGCTGGCAGGGGCTGCTGAAGGGTCACGGAACGCAGTCGGGGAAGCTGGGCCCCGCGTTGTTCCAGGTCCCGCACTACCGCAGCACGAACGGCCGTCAGACTGGCGTACACGTCATTGGCCGGGACAAAGTCGGAGGTCAGCTGCAGCTCGATGCCGGCGGTGATGGTGTCCCTGGCTGCAATGGCGTCATCCGCTGCGAGCCAGTCGGTAGCGGCCGCCACCTGGGCAGACTGCAGCACGGCCGCTCGGCGCACCAGGTTGTTGCCGGCACGGATCGCCGCCATCTGCAGCTGCCGTGGTACCGGATCCAGCGGCGAGGTTACCGGCGGCTCGTCGCCGGCGCTGAACAGATCATCGTAAACACCCAGGGCACGGCCTGGCTCATTCACCAGGTCACGTACCGTGGCAATGCTTTCCAGAATCTGTGCGCCCAGCTCGGCCGGGCTGCGGATCAGTTCCGATATCGGGCCGGTGACATCGCCCACGGTGCTTTCGATACCCCGCAGGGCGTTCTGCAGGCCGGTCTCGATCGCCGCTACCCGATCGGTGGCCAACTCCAGCACGTTGAAGTTGTCCTCGAAGTCATTCAGAGCAGCCTGTTCAGCCTCGGCAACGGTGCGTTGCACCTGGCGTTGAGTATCCTGGGTGACACGAGGCAGACGCGGCTCATCATCAGCACGAACAACGGTAAACGACACGCGGGCGATGCCGCCTTCGCGGGTGCTCTCTCGGATCCGCATACCACCAACCAGGACCACCTGATGTGTGCCGTAGTACGGATGCACCAGCTCACCTGCACCTGGTGTTTCCGCCGCGTCGACGAGGCGCTGCCGAGACAGATCGTAATCCGGGCCGATCAGGAACCCTTCAATCTGCCATTCGCGTTTGTTGCGGCCGAGATCTTCAGCGTAGGGCTGGTCCCTCAGTGGATACTCGTGGACCTCAACGCGCCTGCCTGGTATCTGGCTTGTGCGTTCCAGGTAAATCTCTATGCCACGAAAGGTGGCGACGGCTTCGCCGATACGATCAGACCAGGGCATGTGCTAGGCTCCTTTTATTTGCGGAGAAATAAAGATGTCCCGTACATTGAAAACAAGCACCCTCGTCTTCCTTGGTGTTTTCGCGTTCCTGGTCGCCTATTCGCAGGTCGTCAGCATCAGCGCCGATGAGCGGTCGATACCCGCTGAAGTTCAGGAGATCAACGAGTATCCAGCCACTGCTAAGCCTGTAACCTTCGATCAACAGAAGGTTGAACAGTATCGAGCGTTGGCGGCTGAGGTAGGTATGGATTACGACAGAACCTATGGGTACCAGGAATGGGCCGACCATAAGCGTAAGAATGAAATCGGCTCTGCAGGCAACTACGAAATGCTGAATTTCTCCACGGAAGGTGACCCCGATAATCAACAGGCAATGTATGCCAGTATGAGAGAACCTTACCATTGGGAGTCGTTCTACTTCTCCAACCATGATTTGACAATGCTCTACGTCATAAAGCCGATCGGCAACGGACGTTCTTCTGTGAAGATCCTTAAAATCGAGACAGGTAGAGTGCCGGATATTCATCGATAGATTCACGGCATTAGCCCCGATATTCCGAGGTCGATATCGAGATCGGGACCGTCGGGGCCTCGTTCTGCGAACGTATCAACAATCCGACCTGACTGATCAATTCTGATATTCAGCGTGCCCCTATCGGGATTCCGGCGATCAACTTCAGCAAGGCGCGCCGCCTCATCTTCCAAATTGTCTCTGGGACCAAGATGCCTGGTGGCATCCTTTGCACTCTCTACGCCCACGTTTGCCAAGGTTTTTGCTAAAGATTCCCCGATCCACTCACCGGTATTTTTGCCGAACTTCGAACCAAGCAACCCGTCATCTGTGAGTAAATAATTGCTGGCTAGAGATCCAACGCCATATCCGGCAGCACCAGCCGCCCCAACCGCCAGGCCAGCAGTACCGAGAGCGCCAGCACCCAAAGCTCCAATAGAGCCGACGGGCGCCTTGCCAAGATTTCGCATCGGATTGAAAATTCTACGATTGCGGCCAGCAGCCCCACGACCAGCCCGGCCACGACCACCTCCGCCGCCTAATCCAGCACCGGGAAGATTGACGACGTAAACAGGTATTGGAGCAGCGCCAGAGACCGCACCCCCCAACGCACCGGCGACACCACCACGGCCACGTCCAAGCACTCTTCGACCTGCGTTTAGATAGTCGGACCCGAGCTTGCCCAAGAACCGGCCGCCAACGGCAACTCCAAGACCACCAAGCGCAATTCCGCCAATCTTCAACCAGCGATCGACAGTTTCCTGGTCCAGGCTATTAAGTGCGTCTGCAGCCGATTGGACAGCTCCGGTCATGTTCTCGTCAGCAAAGTTGGTCCAGGCCGATGTCAGGTTTCGCATCGCGCCTGCCATCGTGTCTGCAGCCCTTGCTGAATCGTTCATGGTCGCCGAACCATCACCATGGACGTCCATGAACTTCTCCAAGCTATTGATGGAGCCTGTTCGCTGAAACTCGCCAGCAGCTGCGTTGAACGCCCGCATCGCCTCAGCATCGAATACGGAGGAAAGACGAGTGGTTCTACCGTCCACTGCTTGGATAATCTCCACCATCAGTTCGTTGATTGGGCGCAATACCTGGCGCCCTTTTTCCAGCTCCTTCGGGTCGAATACCTGAATTCCCCCTTTCTGAAGAGCTTTGACCTTGTCAGCGTTCTGGAGTGTCCGGAGCAATGCCTCGAAAGCTGTCGCAGCCATCTCAGATGACCCGGTACCCATACGGATAACCTGTAGGGCTGCGCCCATTTCCTTGATGGCTCCAGCACCTTCACGCCCCATAGCGGTATAGGCAGTGACCACCCGAGGTCCGAGAGAAGCAAGGTTCTGCAGCGTAAAGGCACCTTGTTTTCCCTGCTGGTTCAGTGTGTCCAACACACGCAGGATCTCTGCGGAGTCTTTGATATCCATCTTCTGGAACTCGGCCATTATTTCGCCGATGTTCTGGCCGGCCGCGCCGGTAGCGGAGATGGCCAGGCCGATGTTGCGGATGTTCTCCTGGGCGAACTCCAGGTCACCAGTCTTTTCCACGATGGATTCGATGGCGCTGGTGATCTGGGAAGGATCAACGCGGATATCCGGGGCTCGGGCAGTCTCGAAGATCTTGCGGCGCAGGCCTTCCATTTCTTCTTCAGACTTGTTGGCCTGGATGCCTAGCCGGGTGAAGCGCTCTTCCATGCGAGTGAGGGACCGCAGTGTGCCAATGCCTGCGGCGCCGGTGATCAGGGCGGTGTAACGATTGCCCATGGCATCCAGGCCTCGCCCGACCATCTGGGCAGATCGGCGCACGCGGCCTAGCTGGCGCTCGCTGGAACGGCTGAACGCACCCAGGGCCCGGGCGTTGCGCTGGGCCCGCTGCTCAAAGTTGCCGGTAAGGTTGAGGGCGACACTGGCCTTCATTTCACTCATGGGATTCTCTCGCGATTCGGAGGGTCGTAATCAGGCGTCGCAGAGGCAGGCGGTCAATGTCGTGCGGGGCCCAGCCGGTGGCCCGGGCGACCCGCACAGTTGCACGTTCAAGATTCGGCCTGGCCCTCATCAGCTCGCCCCCGCTGCGCCACCTCGCGGGACGCAATGGAGGCGATCACGGCCTGCTCAAGTTTGCTGCATTCTGAGTGAAGTAGCTCCAGGTCCACCGGGTGCAGCTTGCGCATCTCTACCATGGATAGAGGGCCGTCGATATCGCCGATTTTCACGATCTGTCGACGTAGGGTATGGATGCCGACTGAGCTTGGGCTGGCAACCAACTGCGGGCCTTCCTCAGTGTCGACCACGCGCTCCGATTCCCACTGGGCGTCGAGGATATCGCCGGCGGTCAGCTCCCGAATGACGGCCTTCTTCTGGGGCTTCTTGCCCACCACCAGGCCAAATTCCAGTTCAACGGTTACCTCAGCCATTACACACGCTCCAGAGCCAGGCCGGACATATCAAGCTGTACGGCTCCGTTGCCAACTTCCAATGGGGTTGGCGTAGTGGTGAAGGCACCACGCAGCATCCATGTCTGGCCGGTGTCGGTGTCCAGGATGATGGTGGCGTCGGTGAGGCCCGACAACCGCACGATGTCGGTGTCTGCCGTGTGATGAATGACCACACTCAGGGTCGGCGCTACCGGGTTCTCGGTGTAGCCCACCGGCCGACGGCCGTTCATCTTGGCTTCACGCTCAAACCCACCGGGATTGAGTGTGCCCTTGCCGTCGGTCAACAGCTCTTCGCCACCTTCCCGAATCTTGACGTTGCCAGTGATTTTCATAACGCGTTTACTCCTGTCTCAAACCGGTTTTACGGAGCCCTTAAAGGCTACTTCCGGAACTGTGTCTGCATGGCGTGGATGCGGTACTGGCCAACCAGCTTGGGTGAATCAATCACGTTCAGGCGTCCTGGGTTTTGGGGATCGATCGCCGCGTCCAGGGTTTCGGCATAGCCTTCGTAATCCTGCGCCCAGCCGCGGCTGAGGAAATCCCGGTACAGGCTCAGCAATTCGGCCTTTGCCACGTTGGGCGTAACAATTGGCTGGCCGGCGCCGAAGTTTTCGGCATCGGCATCCTCAGCCAGCTTGTGGCGGGGGAAGCGCTGCAGGATTCGGGCTCGCTGATCGAAGCGGATCCGCTCCAGGGTTTCGGCCACGTTGATGTCCAGGTAAGAGTCACTGGCCACACCGCTGTCCGTCTCCTGGAAGGTGGTGATCTGGCGCTCAATGCTGACGGTGCCGTCGTTGGCCACCTTGAATGTGGCGATGCCGTCGTAAAGCAGCAGGTTGCGCTCTGTGTCGGTAAACCGGTCCGCTTCCTTCGGGCCCAGGATCAGAGGCAACTGCAGGGTCTGCAGCGGGCGGGCCGGGTCAGTGGCCAGCGCCTGGCCTGCAACGGCCGCATTCACGGCGCACCACAACCAGGTGGGGCTGATCGCCTTGCCGGTGCCCATCACGGACAGGTGTGGGCTGTTGTGGTTGCCACCAAACGTGCCGGTCTCGCCGTGGGTGCCACGGAATGCGGCAAAGGCGCGGCCGCCGATCTGGCGCATTGGGCCGAAGCGATCGTCCAGTTCGTCCTTGAGCGCGGTCAGGTTCGCGGTGTCGGTGTATGGGCAAGCAATCCAGTTGTACTGCTCGGGGCCCAGGGCGGCGATCGCGTCGACCAGGTCCGGGTTGCTGGCGCCACCGGTCATTTCTGTGATGGTTGGCGTGACACCGGCAATGCGGTCCTCGCCCAAGGCGGCAAAGCGGATATCGATATCGTCACCCGTTTCACCGGCCCAGCGACATTCCAGGTCCACTTCGGAGGCCACTGTGGCGTTGACGGTGGCGGTTACTGGCAGGCGTGTGTCGGCGTTGATCGCGTCCACCAGGGCCTGGGCTATGGCGTCGCCATCGTCAGCCACGGCCACGCCGATACGAACGCTATACCCGGCAAGGTAAAGCACCATGGCGCCGGCGGCGCTGGCACTGCCCGCCAGGGCAATTTTGCCGGTGGACTTCACACCGCCTGAACCAGATTCCACATCGTCCAGCGGAAGCGCCCAAGTTTCCAGGTAAGGCTGTGCGTTGAGGGAGTGGCGCAGCATCTCGGCCAGCATGGAGCCCCGGCCGTAGTAGCGCTCTGCCTGCTCGGCGTTGGTGATTCGCTCCAGCTCCAGGGCTTCGCGCTCACCGGTGGCCAGGCGTTGGCCCATCACCAGGAGGCGACCCTGGAAAGCGGAGTTGCCCGCCAGGCGGTCATCGAATTCGATGTATACACCAGGCACCCGCAAGGCGGCTGGGATTTGGTTGAAGATACCGGCACTGATGGACATACCTTATGCCTCCTTGGTGTCAGTGGATTTGGCTTTCGCCTTCGGCTTGCGCGGCGGCTGGGCCGCGACCACGTCCTGGTCCCGCAGCCGGCGGCGCCAAAAGGAATTCAGCGGCACCTGGCCACCGTCTTCTGGCAGTGGTTTGCCATTCTCCTGGCGGATGCGCAGGCCTTCACGGGGTTTCACGTAGATGCTTTCTTTGCTCACAGTTCTACTCCTGGGGCAGTTCAACCCGGTCTTCGGCAACCGGGCCGTCACCCACTTCATGGGTGGCGGTGTAAAGGGTGAAGTCCGCCAGTTCGGCGATGTCAGACGTGCGCAGGCTGACGGCTTGCTGCCAGCTCACGGCCCACAGGGCCATGCCGTGGCTGTCGACCTGGCCGCTGTACAGGTTCTCGGCGGCCACGCGCTGCGGGTTCTGTGTGTTGTCCAGTTGCCAGGTATTTTTCCGGACCAGCCGCAAGAGGGCCTCGGAAAAGTCCAGGGCGGCGACATCCCGCGTGGCCTGGGGCGTGTCACGGGTGACCAGGTACGCTACCCAGCGCACCTCGGCAATGTGCGTGGGGCCATCGGCGATGGTCGGTACCGAGACGGCCGCCACCAATACCGCCGGGGCTTGCTTGCTCCAGCGCTTCAGTTCGTTCAGGTCAAACCGCCCACCGTGGGCCTCGACGGTGTAAAGGTCTGGCAGCGCGGTCTTGATGGCTTCAACGATCGCGTCCCGCGTCAGCTTGATATCACCGCTCATGCTGCCTCCAGGTGTTTGTCGAGCCAGCGATCAGCCACGGTTTCGATCTCATCCAGGTTGTCCTGGGAAAAGCCCAGATATTCACGAGCTGGAATGCCTGCAGGGCCCGGCGCCATATCAGGCGTGCCACCGTGTTGATGGATGGCGGCATAGACCAGGTTGGAGCCGATCAGGGCTTCATCGCCCTCGATTTCGCTGGTGATGCTGTCGGCCAAGTTGCCCTCGCCATCAAGCATCGAGTTATTGCCATGGCGAGTAGCTGCATAGCGCGCCGTCCAGGCTTGCCAAGGTTCACCGTCTGGCGCTTTTTCTGCCCCCGAGGTTATCCGTTCACGCGTTTGGGATTCGGCCACACCTGCCAGCTGCTGGAGCAGGGCGCGGCGGTCGAGGTTCCCCAACTTGGCAATCCGCTCCTGGAGACGGGCCACGCCGGCCAGGTCATACTGCACCCCAATGCTCATGTCAGCCTCCGATCACGGCCCCAGCGGCGGGGGCGATAGTTGATTGAAGGCTTGATGCTGACCGGGCTCTGCTCCTGGATGCCCAGGCTGACTTCGCCCTTGGCAATCCTGCGCAACAACGCAATGGCGTTGTCGTAGCGGCCGCGTCGGTGTTCGGTGGCGGTGTCCGCCTCCGGTGACAGCACATGAAAGGCGATGTCTACCGCCAGCTTGGTCAGGATGTGGGGCACCTTGGGCAGCGGCAGTTTGTACTGCTGGCCCACGTAGGTGTCGATCTCGGCATCTGCATCCAGCAGCGCCTTGTCGACAACGTCCGTATCCATCTGGCCGTCCCGGTCCCGATCGGACGCCACGAGAACGGCGTCGTTCCCGAAGCGGTCGATCAGATCTTGGAGCGTGGCGTAGACAGCCATATCAGTCTTCCTGGCCTACCGGGCGAACGGCCAGGCGCGGCTCTTCCATGATGGCCTGCAGCTGCTCTTCGGTCAGCTTGCGAACATCGATGATTTGCTCCCTCGGGCTGAACTCGAAGCCGGCACGGCGGAAGCGGGGTGTCATCGCCTTCACCGCGATGCGCTTGACCTCTTCTGCCTCTTTCGGTGCGTCCGGGTCCGGGCTTGCCTGGTTCTCCGATTGCGCTTGCGGATGCTGGGTGTCGTCATTGTCGCCCCCGTTATCCGCTGATGCGGCCTGCTCACTTCCTGCTGTGTCCTTGGCCTCGGTGTTTTCCTTCACCTCGGTGCTGCCCTTAACGTCGGCGCTGTCCTTCACCTGGTTGGTGTCCTGAGCCGCTTCTGCAGCCTGGGCCTGTGCGTTTTCCTTCTCGGGCGCCTTACCCTCGGCAGCCTTGGTGGCTGTCTTTGTGGTCTTGGCGGTCTTCGCTGTGCTGTTTTTGGCGGCAACCATGGTGCCCTCCCAATACTTGTTCGGTTTAAAAATGGCCAGGCTCAGGCCCGGCCATTTTCAGTTCACGCTACGCCCGGGCCTTAGACAGTTCCCGTAGAGCCGTAGGCCATCTGCCAGAAGCTGAAGCCAGCCGCACCGCGAGCCTCTGCGCCGTAGCGGTACTTCTTCTGCATGAACACGCTTTCGCTGTCCATGTTGGTCTGAGAGACGAACACGGGTGCCTTGCGCTGCTGGTAGATGAAAGGCTTGACGGGCTTAGTCGTGTCCAGCAGATACCAAGCTGTGTCCGAGGTCAGTCGGGACGACACCACCACCTCTGCAGAACCTTTGAACGGGTTGGGTTTACCGTCTTCGAGGCGATCCACCATCATCAGTGCCCTGGCGGTGTCTTCCAGCGCTGGGCCCACCAGCAGAATGTTGGGCTTGATGTTGAGCGGGCGCTCTTCGTCGTCCTTCATTTTGCGCAGGGCTGTGCGGGCTGCACCGAAACTCGCTTGAGCCGCTGCCAGAGTGGCGAAGCTCAGGGCGGCAGTGCCTTTATTGGACACGCTGACAGTACTGCCGTTTTTCTTTTTCACCGGATGGTCCGTGTCAAAGAACGGCTGTCCGTCGTAGCACAGCTCCACGAAGCCTGCGTTGACCAGGTCGAATACCAGCTCGTCCGGCAAATGCGCAGCGCTGTAACCTGCCATCTCCGCTTCCGGGCCGTAGATACCCAGGGTGTCGTCCTCGATGTCGTTGCGGTCCACCTCAATGGTGGCCTCAAAGTCATCGTTGATGATGGTGTAGCCCTGGCCTTTGAGCTGCTTGACAACCTTCTCGCCAACCCACTTGCGCATGGCCGGGAAACGCTCCATCCACTTGTAGCGGTTCTCGGAGGAACCGGAACTCACCATCATGGCGATCTTGTTCCATTCCGGCTCTGCGGCCTGGAGGGCGCGGTTGTACGTGGTCTTCAGGTTGAAGAACACGCCATCGAGTGCACTTTTATTAACAATCACTGATGCTCTCCTTATTCGACCCAGACGCCAGCAGACTCGACAGCCAGAACGGTACCGGACTCAGAGCGAGTGCCAGTGCCATCCGTGCCGGCGACGGTCTCGTCGTCCAGGATGTAACAGGGTTGACCGACCAGGCTCTGGTCGACGGGATCGGCGTCGGAGTTCTTGAACAGGAACGCTTTCTTACGGCGGACCAGACACGTCTCGTCGCCATCGGCACCTTCACTGTTGTCGACGTGGGCATCCGCTCGGCCGACGTAGGTCAGGGTTGTGGCTTCAGAACCAGGCACCAGGTAGCCGGTGGCGTTCACAGCCACTTGCGCTCCCAGGAAGATTTCCACGCCGGCGGCGACTGCGTAAGGCATTACCTCACCGTCGCGCACGGGGGTTATACGATCTTGAGTAAGTGGCATCAGTTCACCCCTCCGTATTTCTTGAGGTCCTCTTCAGAGTTGCCCATCATGCCGGCAATCTGGAGGGTCTCAGCGTTGAGCGCTTTGTCTGAACCGGGGGCCTTGCGACCGTCCAGGCCAGAGTCACCGGTAATAGCCGGGGCGCTTTCAACAAACGTCTTGAAGCGCTCCAGGCCACCGTCAGTGCGGCACTGTGCTTTGTGGTAGTCCACGGTAGACGGGGCAATCTTGAAGTCTTCCAGGGCCTGATTGATGGCCGTGTCGATCGCCTCCTCCTCGCGCTCGTCCTTCAGGGTTTTCAGCGTTTGCTCCGCATTGGCGGCGCGCGTCTGGGCCTGGTCGAAGTCGGCACGGGGCACGTACTTGTCGAGACTCGGGGTAGACTCCCGATTTTTCGCGGTGTCCAGGTCAGCCTGGATTTGATTGAGGGCAGCAATTGCCTGCGCCTCAGTCGCATCCTCGGGTAGACCCAGCTTTTTAAGCAGTTCTTTCCACACGGGGAGTTCCTCCTGGTGGGTTTGCTGGTTCAGAGCGGTTAGCTCCAGGTTGGGTTGGTTGGTCAGGCCCGCGCTGGAAAGCCGGGCAATCTGGTTTTCATCGCGGGTAAACAGAAACACGGGGGAGAGATAGCGGTATTCCTTGCGCTGAAGCTGGGCGATGGCCCTTTCGGTCCATTCCACGCGGCCCCATACGGCACCGTCCCGAACCACCAGTTCCTTGACCCAGCCGGCGGCTGGTGCGTCCTGGCCATTGGGGGCACGGTGTTCGCTGGCATGTTCCCAGTCGATGACCAGGTCCACGTTGCGGTTAACAAACTGATCAACCACACCTTGCGGGTTGCTGTTGCGCCAGGCTCGACCGTCCCGGCCAGTCACGATGTGACCGGCGGGTAGCAGTTCCACCCAATCGGGGATCTCGCCGCTGGGCAGCTCCATGTTCAGCGCCAGGCGCAGGCCCAGGGTCGCCGCTTCGGTGTTCAGGGCCTTGGCAAGGCCGGTGCGGAGTGCGTTTGTTTTTTCCATGCCGCCAGACTAGCGACAGCGCAGGGGGCGCAAGGGCCTGAAGGAGTTCAGGGTGGTGATGGTTCAGGAGGGGAAGCGAAAACGGAACCGGGGCGGTACCGCTGAAAACAGATTATCGGACTCGGCATGTGGTTGGCAATCGCCGAGACCGCATTTAACGCCCATTTAAAAACGACGAACCGGGTTTTACCCCGGCCATGGCAGCTCTGATTGCGTTAGCGGCCTTCAGGGGCTTCTGAGAGCGTTCTACGGCGTGAGCAAAAGTTGACCAAATCAGGGCTGTTCCGAGGCGCGAATCACCTGGCCACGACTGCGGGCCTGTTCCAGGTCTTCATCGGTGGCCGTGCGGTACTCCGTGAGATACAGGCGTTGATTGTCACCACTGCGCCGAACGGTGGCCAGCCACCACGGGTTGCCGGTGTCGCCCTCACGGCTTCGGAATACCACCAGGCCGTCATCGTCCTGGGCAATCAGTATACCCCGATTGATCACGTCCGGCAGCTGCCGGTAGTCCTCGACGGCCAGGCGGTCCGGATCCGGCAGGCGACCCGGCGCCAGGCGGACCACTTGCGTGTCAGCCCCCAGGGCTGTCTGGCCCCGGCGTTCGATGATGCCGGCGGGCAGTTCGCCGTCCGGGCGGCGCACCCAGTCGGTCAGGATCGGGCTGTCCATGACATCCTGGGTGGTAGCCTGGGCCAGGCGCTGGTCGACTGTGTCCAACTTGCCGGTCATGCGATCCCGCAGCACGCGCACTCGGTCCTGCCCCGGGTTGCTCGCCCAGGCGGGGTGTAGGCCCTGGTCTACCTGGGTGATCTCACCGGTGCGCCTGTTGGTAAAGCTGACGGTACGGGTGGGCGGTGGCACACGGCGCACCGGCATAGTACGGCGCTGGCGCCGGCCGGTGGGCAGGCCGGTTCCCGGGTCCGTCTCCAATTCCGCCTGTGGGTCCTGGATGCCTTCGCGTTCCATCCTCTCGGCTTCAACCTCGGACACCTGTCGTACCCGGCACTTGCAACCGTAGCCGTTGGGCGTCATGTGGTCGCGCCACCAGGGGTGGTCCACCGGCAGCAGCGTACCCGCCCAGGACACGTGCTCTTCCCGGTGGTTCTCGCTGGGGCCCAGCTCATACAGCAGGTAAGGCTGAGTTTCCTTGGTGCGCTGGATGCGCTGCCACTGGCCCGCCGATCGGGCGCTGCGCAGGTTGGACTGGTAGATGGTTTTCAGCCGGCGGGGTGAGCCCAGCTGCACGCGGCGGCGCTCGCCGGTGCTCGGGTCGATCTCGTCCTTGATACCCCACCAGCCTTTCTCCTGTAGCTTCGGCTTCAGCTGCCGGGAGAAGTCGCGGAAGGTCTTGCCTTCGGCCAGGGCTTCATCCAGCCCGGCGCGGACATCGTCCAGGATGTCCACCTTCATGGCTTTGGCCACGGTGAATGAATGGGCGTGTTCCTGGCCCCACACATCCTGGAAGTCAAAACCAACGCGCAGATCTTTATCACGGAAATACGCCAGGGCGTCGCGCGGTACCGGGCCGGCCTTAAAGTTGGCCATCAGTCATCCCTCGCATCGCCCAGGCCCCGGGCCTTGAACGTGCTGGAGGCCAGGCGGCGGACCAGTTCCGTCTCGTCCATCTCGTCGAGTACTTCACCCAGGCGTGCCAGGAAGTCTTCCTCGTTTCCGCCTTCCTCGGCCACGCGCTGCGCCAGGCGTTCGATCGGGTCGACCAGCGGTGCGAGCTGCACTTGCCAGTCATCCTCCGCCTCGGCGATTGCCTCAAAGTCCGGCTCGCTTTCGTTGACGACGGACTCGCGGTTTTGAGCGGTCTTTAAAGACTGGTTACTGGCCGATTCAGTACCGGTTAAAACCTGCTGTTCAGGCATCAGAACATCGGCATCCTTGGCCGGATCCGGCAGGCCCAGCTTGTCAGAGATCACCGAGCTTTCCACTTTCAAGCCCAGCGGTACCAGATCTTTCAGCGCGGCGACCAGCTGCTTGAGATCCTCCGGTTCCGGTACATGGATACGGACGTTGGGGTACCGGCGCTGCACACCGTAGTTCAGATCGATGAACGGCTTGACCAGGTCCCGGTTCAGGCTCACGCCCAGATGGCGTGCATCGGCCCGCTGGATGTCTTCCCGCACGTCGTTGTGCACGGTGGCCTGTGCCTGGCTGGATCCGTCGTCCGTGGTCATGGTCTGGCCCAGCACAGCCTTGCTGGTCTGTTTGTCGATCCACTCGGCCAGGCCCTTGAACAGATCGGCACCGCCCTGGGTGTTGGCGATTTCCTGGAATTCGATCTTCATGCCTTCGGGCAGGATGGCCGCAGCGTCTGAGCCCAGGTTGGCCACGGCCGCCCGGAGGATGTCCACTTCCTCCGGCTTGGCGCTGTCGTTGTAGCGACCCAGGCGCAGGGGCATGCCAAACACCTCGGCGAATGCCAGCCAGTCGGTGAGCGTGTAGCTCTTCGCCATGTATGACACCGCCACCAGGCGCGCCAAACCACCGCGCAGCGGGATGCCCGCCTTCAGCCTGGGGCGGTGCACGATGAACTTGTACGGGGCCAGGGGCACACCCTGGGCCACGTTATCCGGATCGATCAGCCGCAGCTCTCGTCCGGTGGCCTGGTCGAAACGGAAGAAACGCGGGTCGCGCCACACGTATTCCCGTGGCCACCACTGGCCACCCTTGGTGTTCCACATGATTTCAGCGACTGAATAGCCCTTGCCCAGGGCGTCCAGCAGATCTTCGATCAGATCCCCGAACACGGCGTCGCGCACCAGGTCCCGCACCGCATCGGCCAGGCGCACGTCTTCCGGCTCATCACTGGCTGATTCCACCACCACGTCCAGGCCACTGACCGCCCGCTTACGGGTGCCAAGCACGGAGGCGTAGTGCGGTTCGCGCTCTTCCATTTCTTCGGCCAGGGTGAGGTAGTCGTGGCCGTCGTTGTTTTCGGCCGCCCGCAGGATCATTCCCAGGCGGTCCGGTGTCAGGTGGCTGGCGATGCCGTTGTGCCACACCTGGCGTACACCGGTGAGCGAGGGCGCGGCCAGTTCTTTCTTCAGTTCAGCCTTCCGGATCGGACGGCCGTGTGCGTCCACAATGGATGATTCGGCCATTACAGCAGTCCTCCTCGGTTACGGAACCCGGCGGTGGCACGCACCGGCCGGTGGTGTGTGTGGTCGGGGCCCGTGCGGATGGCTTCGTAGCCGTACTGCAACTCTGGTTCACTTGCGGCATAGAGTCCGAGAAAGCCAGCCCAGGCGCGGTCCGCGTGTCCATCGCCACCGTCAACGTCAAAGCGCACATTACCGGCGGCGGTCGTTATCTTTTTCAAGCTGTGCAGGTCTGCTCGGAGCGGGCGATCGCCCAACGGGATGCGCACCTTTCGGTCCTCAAAGGCCTCTTTACCCAGGCGGGCCATGTGCTGCTTGCTGTCGCTGGTGAACATCACGCCCTCGACACGCATGGCGCCGTAACGGTACTGGGCATCCTCCACCGGCTTTTCGCCCATGCCGGTCTGGTCCATGCAGATCCGCAGTGGGTTGTAGAAGGCCACCAACTCATCCAGTACGTCGTCCTGTGTGCGGAACGTCGCCCGCTTTAGGGTGACGACTTCCCGCGTCCACAGGATGTCGCCGACCCGTTCCCACACCCATGCCACCCAGAGGTCCTTCTTGCGGGCAATGTCGTTGCCGATGAAGGTGGCACCGCCCTGATAGAGTTTGCGGCTGCCGGCGTGATCATGTTCAACGGCATTGATCAGATCATAGGAGAGCCAGGCGCTGGCTTCGTCCAGCCAGTTCAATTCGAATTCCTGTGACCAGGCATCATCATCCTGCAGGCCGGCCTTCAGCTCCTCTGCATTACGCGGCAAGCCATCGGCAATGGCCTGGTAGATGTCGACGGTGTGCCTTGACCAGGACTGGTCGTCACCGGTCATAAGGTCATAGAACTTGTTGCCCTTTCCGTTGGGCGTGCTGACCACCCGGAGCTTCCACCCGGCGGAGATGACCGGGAACAGTGCCATCCAGATCTTGCGGGAGTCTGCATGGAACGCGAATTCATCCAGGAACACGTTGGCAGAGAAACCCCGGGCGGTATCCGGATTGGCGGGTAGCGCGGTGATGCGTGATCCGCCAGGCAGCTTGATCTCCAAAGCCTTGGTTTCAACGCCCTCGAAGTAGTCCATCTCCATGTAGTCAAAACCCGCCTGCATGGCCCGCAGATGGAGTTTGATGCCTTCCTCCATGGCTTCCCGTGCCTGACGCTCACCACGAGACAAAATGACCCAGCGAGTGCGTGTACCAGCAGCTTCGGCGGCCAGGCAATCCAGAACGATTTCCAGGGTGGTGGTGAAGGTCTTGCCTGTTTGGCGAGCAAACATGCCGATCTTGAAACGGCTGTCGTCACTTATCCAGCGTTGCTGATAGGGATACAGAATTGGTTCAGACACCGTAGGTCTCCCGGACGATTTCTCGCAGGCGATCGGTGCTGATGGTTTTGCTGCCTTCCTTCTGAACCTTTTCCTCCAGTTCCTTCGCGGCTTTCTCGCGCTCCTCTTTGCGGATCTCGGTCGCCCACTTCTTCTGGCCCAGCGACATCCGCCCGATATCGGCGAGTGCGTGGGTCACGCTGGCCATGTACTTGGCTGCCTTCTCTGGCTCGTGTTCCGCATTACGCAGGGCAATGGTGATGCGTAGCAGCTGCTCCTGGACAATCCGGGCTGTCGCGTCCACCAGGTGGCCCTGGGTGTCCTGGTCAGACTCACTGAAGGCTTTGGCCATCTGGGTTGTCTTGCGAACATCACCCATGGCCTCCTCGAATTCCTCCTCCAGCCCTCGTCCATACCGATGAACTGAGGAGCGCGACAACTTATGGCCGCGTTCTTCCAGCCATTCCACCAAGCCGTCATAATCCTGAAACCCGTTGTTGACCAGGCGTTGATTCAGTTCGTCCCGCAACTCCTGTGGCAGGTCGTATACCTTAGAGCGTGGCGCCATGGTCTATACCCCAGGCTGCGGGCGAGCAACACCTGGCACGCTGGCCCGGCCCTCGGCCACATCGCCGCCCCGGCTCGTCAGGGTGACAATCCAGCCGGCGCGGGGCTGCTGGCAGATCACCAGGCCCTGTTCTTCCAGCCAGGCCAGATCGGTGTGCAACTGGTCCTTGCTGATCATGTGGCCATAGTTGCCGGCCAGCTCATCGTTCAGGCTGTACTCGTTGGTGGTGAACTGGTTGCGCCGTGACAGGATGCGGAGAATCCCCAGACGGCGGCCTTCGGTCTGAAAGTCCTGGTAGCTCATCGGCCTTGGTCTCCCTTGTTGTTCAGCAGGTACTGGTTAACCATCGATAACTGGTGCGACAAGGCCCGCATCTGGCCGCTTACACCAGACAGATCCTCTGCAACGTCGTTGAGGCGGTCATAAACCTTGGATAGATCCTGATGCGTCGGTGCATTTTTCAACTGGCCTTCAACGGCAACGACTCGGTCTTTCAGACTGTTGACATCGTCCTTTACCGTTTCGATCGCACTGGCGTTAGCCTTTGATTTACTGGTGAAGTGTTGATAGACACCCAGTGCCACAAGGCCTGCCACTTGCAGGAAGTCCATCCAGAACCGGGCCGCGCCATAATCCACATTCGCTAAGTCCATCACTTCCCCCTGCGGTCATGGTCTGTCTGGCATTCCACGCAACGCACGGCATTGGCGTTTGCTGCCAATCGGGCGAAGCTCAGAGGGCCATCGCAGTCCAGGCAAAACCGCTGGCCATTGACCTCCAGCGGTGCCTCCAGGTGACATTGCAGGGCCTGTTCAATACCGGCCCGCGTCAGGCGCTCGGTCAGTGCCTGCGCTTCCTCGTAAGATTTCTCATCCATCGCCACTACTGATCCTCACGTTCTGAATCGGCGGAGTTTGGTTCGTACCGGTTTTTGCATTGGTCGTTGCGCTGCCTGGCCGCTGCCAGTTTTTCCCAGCCTCGGGAACCCCAGCGGTGCAGGCGGGCCACGTAATCGCTCACGTGTCGCTGGCTGTAGTCGCCGGTTGGTCGCACGGGCTGTGGCTCGGGCTCTACCATTTCTTGTTCCAGGTCACAGACGACGGGCGCCGGCATACGCTCAGGCGCCGGGATACGGTCGGGCGTGGTTCCGCAACCGCCCAGGACAAAGGCGAATGCCAACAACGAAAGGATTTTCACGGCAGGTCCTCCAGGGTCTTTCGCAGCACTGGGGCCACCGGCCCGTCGTCGCTTTCCGGGGCGGCCGATATCTTCTGAAGCAACGCGTCATAGGCGGCGTCCTGCTCTTCCAGGCGGAACTCCAATTCTCGCCGTGCCGCCTCCGAGGCTCTGGCGTCTTCACGCACCTGGTCCAATGCCTGCTTTCGGCGCTCGGCCTCGGCCTGCCATTGGCTCACGCTGGTGCGCAGGTCGGTTGATTCTCCGCGCGCTTCGGCCAGGCGCTCTTCCAGCCGGCCGGTTTGCCAGTCGTGCCACAACCAGCCGCCACCCATAGCCAACAGGGCGGCCAACGTGCCACCCCCAAGCCAACGCATGATCACACTGCCGATTATCTTGAACATGGATCACTCCCTTGCCAGCCGGCCCTGGTGTATAGCGGCGTCAGTTCCAGGAGTATTCGCCGTGGGTAGTGGCGGTTCTCCCGCTTTGCCCAGTCGGCGCGATTGGTGAAGTGCTCAACGTGGTTCCACCAGAGATCAGGATTGTGACCGGCGGCCTTGGCCAATCGCCGGTCACGGCTTACCCACCCAGGGCCACCGTTGTAGCCACTCAGGGTGAAAGCCCAGCGGTCGCATTCAGGCATGTCCCGTGCGTACCACGGCTTTACGCGCTCCATGATGTGGTGGTCGTAACGGACCATCGCTCGCATCGCCCAGCCGGGGGAGTACGGCGCGGCCTGGCCAAGGTCGGGGTAGATTTCAGAGATCCAGGTGGCGGTGGCCGGCATGAACTGGGCCATGCCTTGAGCACCAACGGGGCTGTCCACGCCGGGGCGCCAGCCGCTTTCCTGGTGGATCTGCGCAGCATGTATTGCCACGGAGCCATTCAGGCCTTGCTCTTGTTGAACGATACGTGTCAGCTCGCGCTGGTAGCGCTCGGCGGTATCCGGAACCTGCTGGGCATTCGCCGGGGCGCAGGAGAGCAACAGCACCGATGTAATTATCAGCAGCGCCCCTAGAAGCCCCTCAAAAAGGCACGTGCGGAGGTAAGTTCCCGCCGGCACGAGCCGGTCGCGCTCCATGTGACGAACCAGCGGATGAAAAAGCGGCATGGTCAGACCCCCAACCCAAGGGCAAGGATGGCTGCGGCCATGATGAGCGATCGGCGGATCATGCTGCCGATGATCAGTACTGCCGTCTCAAGGTCTTTGTGTCTGATATCGCCGGGGCGGCCGTAGTAGAAGATCGTGCGGTCAATCCAGTAGCCAAGGTAGGCGCCGGCTGACAGCTTGGTCAGGCTCCAGAGAAGGACGCCCAACTGGTGTGGGTACAGGAAGCCGACGATGGCAGCCATCACGATAGTGAAGATCAGCCAGGGGCCAGCGCGGAATTTGTCGAGAAAGGTTTGTTTATCCATGGCCGCAGATTAGCGGCGGGGAGGGTCAGGTTTAGGCCTGAAGCCCTTCAGGGGCGGCGGCCCACCCCTGAAAGACGAATGTCCAAAGATTACTCAGGACGCCAGCACATGGCAAGTACTACAGATTAAGCAGCGTTTATACAGCGCCTAATCCGGCTGTAAAACGCGGTCAACATGTTCAAGCACTCGCTCCGTATCCCGGTCCAGGATGTTGAGCAATACAGTGAATTTGTCGCGGTCTACCGCGTGCAGGTCGCTGCCTGGTGTAACCAGATCGGTCACCGCACTACGGCCGGCCTGCAGCTCGCGCAGCTGGTCCACCAGTTCCCGAAGGGTTGGGTTCTTTGGCATAGACTTCTCCTGTGGTTGGCGATTTGAAAAGATGATAGTGCGTTTTTTTCAGAATCGTAATGGGGAATATTCTAAACCCTTCAAATGCTGAAAATTCGCGCCGTACCCATCTCTCTTTCGGTATTTCAAAAATTAGGATACAGCCGATTTTCAAACTGCAACCTCAGGAGTAGACACTTGGCATTGCGAAAAGAAAGGAAGTTTTCTGATCGGTTGTTTTGATTCTATTGAACTTACTCATCCCATGCTTTTTCTAATGGTATAAGCTTTTTCTCTCTACGCCCCGTCGGAAGCCCCTTGTCGCTCATGAGTACAGTAGCAAGGCTGTCCTGGACCCCGGACGCTTCCATTTTCTTGAGCTCAAATTCGGTTACCTTCCTGATCCGACATTTACAGTAGGCGTCCAACCTAACCGGGTTGTCTTGGAACACCGGATCACCTGCCAAGTATATTCTCGCTCTCAGGTCTGCATGTCTGGAGCAAGGTTCTTTGGTTGGCCCGATGGCGAACATGGCGTAAGGCATAATTTCTGGATTCTCGGCCTTGTTGACTCGCTGATGAAAATGAATTTCGTCAGGTTTGTTGGCGGGATCTCTCGGCTTTATCAACTTCGATAGCAGATAAACTACCGTGAAAATCATAACGAGCGAAACGACGAACCAAACCATAGCTTACCCCTTTGGAAAAGCCTTTGAGTTTAGCCTTTCTGGCGCAAAGTATTGAGCCTATGCCGCCAGTCGTCTCTGTCATCCTTGTCTTCAATCGTGGTCAACCAGTGCCGGATCCACTGCGGGTGGCGGTTCCGCACCATGAGCCATGCTTCGAGCCAGCGCTTCTTTTCGCGCTGGATATCGGCCCGGGCCTCCGCTGATTGGCTGGCCAGGTTATGGCTCACTGGGCCTCACCTTCACTGAACATGTCCGCCTGCCGATCATCGGGCATGCCTTCGGAAAGGATCTCCCACACCCTGCGCTCGGTCAGGCGGTACCGGCGGGCCAGCACCCGGGCAGAGTCGCCGTCCGCGTGCTCCTGGCGCATGTTCTGGTTGCGCACAGCCATGATGGCGGCCTTGGCATTTGGCACGTCCAGTCGCTCCTGAGCGTAGTGATGGGAGAGCTTGCGGGCGGTATCGAGCCCCAGCAATTCGGCCAGCGGGTGGTCCTCCGGCATCTTGGTGGGCACCGTCAGCCGCACGCCACCGTATTCGCTAACGAGGCTTTGCGCTGCCTGCAGGCCGATCACGTCGACAAGTTCGCACAAGGATGGCGGTAGGTAGTCGGTGTCCCAGGTGGTCATGTCAGCCTCCGGTTTTCCGGTTGGTGGTGAACTGGTCCGGGTCGATGCCCCGTTTTTTCATGTCACGGCGCCAGGCGGCCTGCGCTTGCTCTGCTGTTTCTTCCAGGCCCTGCTTCTTTTCGATCACGTTTGGCCGGTGGTTGTCGGCCTCGGCCGCTGGCTTCCGGGCTTCGGGTGCCACGGTGGCCAGTACCTGCTTCAGATAGTTGTGATTCTTCAGGGGCTGGACCTGGCCCCTGGTGCGCTTGTCGTGAATGCTGCGGATAGTGTCCTGCAATGCAGCGACCAGGCTGTCACGGTCTGCCAGCTCCAGGGTTTCCTGGGCAAGCCGCAGCGCACGGGCGTTACTGAGATCCGATTTGGCCGGACGGAACAGGCCCAGGTATTGAACCAGTGGCCGGGCTAGTGGACGGCCAAGCCCAGCCAATACGCCAAGCAGCTCGCTGCCGGCGTCGTCCTGGATGAGGGCTTCCAGCTGGATGTGGCTATGGCAGATGGGGCAGCGGCCTAGCTTCATTGCTGCAGCTCCTGAGCTTCCCGTTTATCCAGGACTTGCTCATAAATAGGGGTTAACTCAGTTATAAGTCCGCGAAGAGTGCGGCGGTTACGATGCCAGCCTTGGCTCAGCTTCCATTCCTGCGCTATCTCGTCATGGCTACTGCCTAGCACGGAAAGTATTTCATCGAGGGTATTGAGCAGGCCCCGCTTCTCCAGCTCCACGTCCAGGGCAGCAATGAGCGCCCGCAGGTGTTCCGGTTTTTTCAGCCAGGCCACCTTGGCAATGCCGGTTTGCTGTTTTGCGATCGCATCGGCATAGCTCCAGGGCGCTTTCATCTCGGCCAGCAGGGCCTCCACTTTCTGGAGCATGGGCTCCCGTCCCAAGTTGTGGGGTGTGCCCGGGTGCTGCGCCACGCGCTTCTTTGGCCGGGCCTTGAAGCCGCGATCCTTCATGTGCTGCAGCACCTGGTAAAGCTCCGCTACGTTGCAGTCTGAGCAGGAACGCTTGCCGCCGGTGACGGTGGCCAGCATCTGGCGGTAGGTGTCCTCGTCGAGATCCAGCTGCTTGCGGGCGATGTGGATCTGAGCCAGAACCTTTTTGCGGTTGTCGTGTCTCATGACTTGGCCCCGCTTTCCAGCGCTGCCTGCTTGGAGCCGTTGACGCCATGGTGGAACTTCACTTTTTTACCGTCGCGGTATCCCGCAGCGAGTGCGCCTTCATCGTGGTGACGCATTCCCTTGGTGTTGTCTCTCGGCTTCATAGTGGTCAAACCGCTTTTAAACCGGTTCTGTTTGTAGGTTTCCAGGACCGCATCATCCGCTTCACTACGGGTATGAGGAGTGATCTGTCTCGATACAGCATTGATCCACGCCTCGGCATACAGGTCGCCACGTCGAACCTTTGTAGTGCGCTTCAGCCGCTTGTTAAGCGTCGCCAGATAATCTGTGCGGTGCTTTTTGAGTTGGCGGGCGAGTACTTCAAAGGCGTAGCCAGAAACCTCCCCGGCTCCGTTGACACCATAGAATTCAAACCGACCAACCCATCGATAACTCAGGAAGTCTGCGCCCGCCTTGTAAATGGTCTCAGCACCGAAAGCACTGGCGACCATATTGGCGAGCATGGCGAGATAGGCCGGAGGCGTTTTACCAGCGCCGGTGCCTGCGGTGTGGCTATCTACATCGCTAATCTGCACCTCGTCGGAGGTGACGCCATGAATCTCCATCAGCTTCTGCGCCTGGCGCATAGCTGCTGCAGCTTCATTCGGGTTGCTCGATTGGGCAAGTCGCAGGCATTTTTTAATTTTCTGCAGGATCTTATCGTTCATGCGTCGACATCCCGAGCCAGCATTGAAATTCCGGGGCAATCACGGAGAGGGTCCGCCGGCTTAGTCTCCAGGATCTCAAGATCCGGGAAGTGCTTTTTGAGGTGTGCTACGGCGGAGCGCTCAGTTCCGAACTCCGGAAGGAAGCAAATCACGCGAGGCTTCACCATCTCTTCCGCCATCTTCTTCCCATAGATTTTTTTAAGGTTCGGCAGCTGCTTCCTACTCCACACGGCGCTTTTCGTCGGTCGGAAAAATCTACCCTCCGGGAACGCAGGCTCGCCTTCTTTGGCCCGCGTCCACTCTCCTTTGACATAGCCATCCACATATACAGAAACGAACACGCGTTTACTGTCGTGGACTTTGTAGAGGCTGACTTCATGACCATCAGCCAGAAGCTTTACGTATCCGCCAAGGTGCTCCAGGCGGCCCTTGATTTCGTCCCATTTACTCATCGTCGTTTTTCTCCTCTGCCGGAGATTCTTCGTAAGCGATAACGACAGCCACATTGACCAGCTTTGCGCCGGTACTGGCACCCAGCATTCCAAAAAATCCGAAAACCCAGGCAACTGAAGCCACCAGGAAAAGGGGTTTAAGATCCTTATAAAGCTTTCTCATGCTCTCGCTCCCGCCCGTCGGGCCTGCCTGGATGGCAGCTGCGCGTAGCAGGCCTTGCAGGGCTGCTGTGTCTTGCAATTTTTGGTGTAGAAGAACTCGGCATCATCCGGCCAGAAGTCCCCACACTTGGTGCAGCGCCGTTCGGTGCCTAGCTCTGTGGTTTTCGTCCTGGGGCTCATAGCTCCCTCCGGTTCGGCTGCTCGTCAGTACCAGGCCACCACGCCTGGCAGACGCCCCGGCTGGGGCGTTTCGCTCAATGGGTTTTCGGCTTCTCAGTCTGGTAATTAGGCCGACGAAGCACTTCCTCATTTGTGACGTCATACCGTTCGCGGATGTAATCACGCATGGCTTCAACGCCAACTAGCGCTAGTTTCTTCATCCCTTCCCGCTGACTCTCGTCAACCGCATCGCCGTGAAATTCCACTGCAATGGCCAACCCCTCGGGAAGCTGCTGAATCTCGATAGTGGCTCCGTTTACAGCGCCAGTTTCGGGCTTGGCATTCTTTTCGTTACTCATGCTTTAGATCCTTTTTAAAATTGGGCTACCTGGAGTAAACGGAAGGAACGGCCAACCTGGACAATCAGCCAGTCGCTTGGCCGCTCCTTTCGCTCCCTCGCAAACTTCGCTTCGTAGTAGTTCACTGCTGGCACTCCCTACAGCGCGGCCACGTCCAGCGAGATCTGGCGATATGCGCCGTCCTCGCCCTGGCGTTCATAGAAGCGCAGATAGCTCTTGCTGCCGGTCACCTGGATGGAATCCATGATGGCCTGCATGGCTTGCTGCCACTTTTCGTTCTTGATGTTCAGGCTGCGCAGGCCCAGCACGCGGGCGGTGCTGATCTTGCCGGCGCTATCCGTTTGAAAGGCATGCTCAACCAGGGCCTGCACTTCGGAGCTGCTGCCGGCCGTCCACTCATGGATGCACTGGTCGATCAGTTCCTTCGCCACCTGCAGCCGCTCATCGAACGCCAGGTGATCTGCCACGGCGCGGACGATTCGGTACTGGCCATCGAAGGATGTCAGTGTGACGTTGCCTTTCTTGCCGCCGTAGTTGGTGTCGTACTCCATGGCACTGAGTTCCAGAAAAGCCTCCACCTCACTGGCGATTTTCGCTTTCGTATCACGCATGATTTCCTGCAAAGACTCGACCCTGCCGATGACTTTCTGCACCAGGTCATCACGCAGCCGGTCGATATCCTTGATTTGCTCCACGGGCACCAAGTGGCCCTTGGCGTTGCGGCGGAACTGGTCCGGGTTGTTGGCTTGCATATTCATAGGGCTCTGCCTCATGTGGTTAGGGGTTTGGTGGGTTGCAGCGAGCGATTACGGCAGCTCGCAATGCCACGGCGTTTCGGGTGGCGCTTGTGGTGCAGCGGCTCGAACGGCCGCACGTTGTTTCGTGGCAGGCCGTCCAGCTGCTGGGCGATTTCGTCGGCTTGCTCCTGGAGGATCTCCTGACGGATGAGCTTTACGCGCACCCTTGTCTGGTCCTCCAGCAGCGGGAACGGCGCGGACAGCAGGTGTTCATACCGGGCCGGATCCGCCAGGTATTGGTCCAGCGTGATTCCGTGCTTGTGCATCAGGTGCGCCGCGTACACGTCGGCGTGATGTTCCAGATAGGCGGTTGGGTACATGCGGCTCACAGGTCACCTCCAAGGTCAGTCCAGGCATCGCGGATAATCTGCAGGCTCAGGGGCTCGCCCACGTTGTTGGCAAACAGGGTGGCAAGGCGCAGCGTCTGGCTCAGGCCACGCAGTGCGCCAGGGCGCTTGCCAATGGCCAGGCAGAACTTGCGGCTTTGTTTGTCGGTGATGCCCCAGGCATCCAGGATGGCGGCGATATCGGCATCCTGGGGCTTGCTCAGGCGAACCCGCTTCGATACCCGGCTGAACAGCTGGGCAAAGCCGATCGCACGGGTACCGCCGGTCAGCTGGGCGTAGACGATCTCGTTACCAGACAGGCAGATGCCCACGCCGGTGGCGTCGTGGATGGCGCGAATGGAGTCCAGGGCGCGGTGGCACAGGTGCTGCGCCTCGTCGATAACGATCAGGCCACGGGTACCTTGGACACGCTCAATGATGTTGCTCTCAACAACGTGGACGGCACCGGTGGTACGCAGGTTGAGGGACTGGGCAATCCGGGTGAGGATCGGGCCCGGCCGTGCCACGGTCGGGGTGGCAGTAACCAGCCACACGTTCGGCGCCTGGTTCTGGTAGGTGCGAATGGCGGTGGTTTTGCCGATGCCGGCACCACCGTAGACAACACTAATGGAGCCCGCCATCTGGGCAAAGCTCAGCGCAGACATCACCGAGGATGCGCTGGGAGTGCGAACCCAATCCGTGTCCGCCGGCAGCTTGCCTTCCAGCTCAGCCTCAGACTCGCGGGAGTCCAGCCAACGCTGTATGGCCTGTTCGATCTTTTCGTTATCGCCCAGGTAAGTGCCCTTTAACCACTGGTTAAGGCGGGCGGCGTTGATGTTGGTCAGCTTGGAAACCGAGGCCTGGGTCAAGCTCTCATCGGCAATGATCTGTTCGACGGCATCCGCCAGGGCTTCGTTGCGTTTGGCTTTCATGGTTTTTCGCTGCTCTTTTGTCATGTGTTATCCTTGCCTTTCTGAGTAGTGATTGGCCTGAGGGCCACTTTGAGCCCGGGAGTTGCCGCTCCCGGGTTTTTTCATGCCTCGCCTTTGAACTTCTTCAGGTGTCTTTCCATCGCATCGTTGAATCCGTACTTGTCCGCCGGTGACTGGTAGGGCTGGTCAGCGATGTCACTGCCTGCCACCGCCTTCTGAACCCGGCCAAAATCACCCCGGCGAACATTGCTTTCGTCCTCCGGTACCGAGTCTTCCGGCTCCGGCAGATACTCAGTGGCTTCCAGTACGCTCATGCGCTTCTCGGCCTTGGCAGCCTGCTTGCTGGCCTTGCTGCGGCGTTTGTTCTCGCGGTTCCACTCGCGGCCGGCGCTGGTGTCGCCGAAGCCAGCGGCGTGCAGGCATTCCGCCTCGCCCAGGTAGCGACCGTCATTGCGATACAGGTGCACCGCGTTGTGAAGGTTGTCTGGATCAAACCGGACCACCACGCGCTCGCCGGCGTAGTCCACCAGGAAGTCGGCGCCATAGCGGTTCTTGCCGTTCGGGCCGTTGCCGATCGTGAGGCTGACACTGGCGTCCCGCTGGACCAGGACTGACTCGGCCTGCATCAGCCAGAGCCGGCGCTGTGCGGCCGTGGCACGGCGGATGTGCTCGGCATTGCGCTGGTAGCTGTCGTCGAAGGCCTGTTTAAAGGAATGCACGCCGGCGCAGATCTCGGTGCGGCGCTTCTCCTTTTCGTTCCACTGGGCAATGGCTTGGCGCAGGGTCTTAACGAACACGTCCCAGTCCACGGCCTTCTCGCCGTAGTTGTCGGGCTTGGCGGTAACGTTGGGGCCGGTGTATGCGCCCTCGAATTTGGGGTGCTTGTCGACGTAGTCACCCAGGCCACCGACACCGAAAGCGCGTTCCACTGGCTTGGCCTGGCCCCAGCCCTTACCAGCCACAACCGATGTCCAGTGCACCTTGATGCCGAGTTGTGGCAGCAGGCCCAGTGGGTCGGTTTCCTTGACCTTGAATCGGTACCGGTTACTGACGCCGCCTGTAAGCCACTTGTTGGCAGCGGCGCGGGTGTTATCGATGGTGACGTGCTCGGGGATTCCGTACTGCTCGATGACATCGCCCAGGGCAAGGCGGATCATGTCCGTGTTTTCGCTCTGGTCAGTACGGAAGCCAACGATTTGCCGGCTGTAGATGTCCTGCCAGAACCAGGTCTTTGGCCGGCCAATCTCGCCGTTCGGCATGCGCACGAATACGTTGTGCTGGTAGCCGTCGCCGTTGATCCAGAACAGCGCGTGTATGTCCCGCACAGTCCGCTTCATGGATGGGTAAAGCCGAAGCAGTGCATTCTCGCCTTCCCGTTCCAGAACCCGGATGTGGCGGGGAATGTCCTTCACGCGGCGGTTGATGGTGCGCAGCGGTGGCCAGTCCCAGCCCTCGGCCTTGGCTGCCTGCTCTGTCAGCTCATAACAGTGGGCAACGGTGCGCTGTTCCGGTGTCAGGTAAAGGGCTTTGAAGTGGTCCCATGCCCGTTCGTCGCAGGCGGCACGGGGGCGACCTGGTTTGTAGGACGGTGCCAGTGCGGCCAACCGGTCCTCCGGCTCCACCGAGTTGGCGATCTGCAGCCAGCGGTAGATGGTGGCCCGGGACTCACGGTAAGTGATCATCGCCTGGTGGATCGCCTGGGTTTTGCTGGCGCCGTTGTCCTGCAGGCGCTCGATGGACTCGATGACCACCAGGCGATGCTGAGCGGCTTCCTTCATGGTGTTGGGTGCCGCTTCGTACAGGTCCCAAAGTTCCTCGCGGCCAGTGGTTTTGGTGGCCTTTTCTGGCTTGATTTTGGTGACGGCCTTGGCACTGGAGCCGAATTTCTTGAGGACGGCCGCCTGGGTTTCGAGGGGCAGCGAAGAGAACGCATATTCACGGCCACCGCCCTGTGCCCGGCGCTGGCGACTCTTCCAGCCGTCACGCTTGGCCCGACGAACTACTGCACTGTGAGTGCCAGGCATACCACTCAGCCCAGCCAACTCTTTCGCCGTAAACCAGTCCTGGCTCATTCGTCACCTCCAACAAACAAGCCCAGCTCCGGTGCCGGCGCTTTCTCGACGTTACAGCGATGTCCAGCCAGCTGGCCCATGGCAGTGGTCAGGCCGGCCATCACTTCCTCACTTTCCAGGTTCCCTTTGTAGAACTGGGCCAGCAGAGTGACCGCGTCATTCAAGGTGGACTGAAGGGTTAACAAGTCGTCCTGGCTGGCAGGCTGTCCGGCAGGGATGTCAATCAGCAGCTTCTGCGCGGAGGCCCCGATGTACTGGGTGATAAAGGTTGCACCGCAGGCGTGTTCAAAGGGCCGGATCATCACGGCTGGCATGCGGCCATTTTCCAGCCATTTATAGATGGTGTACTTAGAGGCCATGCCCATCAGGTCGGCCACCCGGTCAACCGACAGGTTCTTTTTCTCACGGCCATGCTCCAGGCAAAGCTCCATGGCATGCCTTAGTGACGTTGGGTTTACCCGTTTCCAATTCCGACGGCGCATTAGAAAACCTCTTGATTACCTGTTCCAAACAAAGCCTGCTGTTGGCCTAGCTGCCTCAACATCCACGTGCCTAAACTGGCCATAACTGAGCACCTTAGGAGGCGCGTTATGCAGCCTGTGATTTGCACTGTTTTGACCGTGGGTTTAATACACCTTGCAAGGTGCTATCCTTTGCCTTTGGTTGGGTGTAGTTCTGTGTGTACCTGGCGGGCCAGATGGTCGCGGGATCGATACCGATGGCGGCCGCGATCAGTCGCTCACCTTTTGGCCAAGGCCGGTCTAGGGCGTGAGCCAGCGTTGTGGGCGATGAGTAATCATGGTGGATTGCCAGCTTGCGAAGACTCCATCCGGCCTTGTGCAGTGCGGCGACGATATCGGCGCGGTGCCAGTTCTCTGGTGCCGTTTTTTTAGGCTCAACTTGTTTGTTCATGTGCTAACGCCCTTGCAGGATTTTTTTTGCCTGTGAGTTTTGAACATGAACAAATAATAGTGCTCTATAGAGATCATTGCAAGCACAGGAAGCACGTCAATGTTCTGTTTTGATGCTTTTCGGTGATCGTATGATTCTTTTTTTAGCCTTATCAGGGACTTGGGGGCAAGTATGACGCGTCAACCTTCTACAGCTACTGAGGTCAATGTTCCAGACTGGAACATTGACGCATTCAGTGAGCGACTTAGGCAGGCCTTAAATGGAAAAACGCCGTACTCTTTAGAGCGCGAAACGGGAATTGCTCAGAGTCTGATTAGGAAATATTTGAGCGGGAAGTCTGTTCCGGGAACGGACAAGCTAGTGGCGCTGTCTGCAGCGGCCAATGTGTCAGTTACTTGGCTTGCCACCGGTGAACGCGAAGCAAATGCAGATACTGTCAGCCACCAGGAGCTAGGGCGTGAGGTGGATCTAAGTTCTTTGGAAGAAGTGACAATGAAAGTCCTGCAGCTCCTTGATGAACGCAGGCCCGATCTGTCGCCGAAGGCATGCGCACGCATCGTGCGTTTGGTTTACGAGTTTTACTTGAGGCAGGGAGAGCCTATGGACGAAGCCAGTCTAAACAATGTGATAGAGCTGGCTGCATTTCGCTGATAGGCATTTTGAGGGCCAACATGATTGATGATCTTCTGAAACAAATTGGAGAGGTAATTGAGGAGGACGGATCCAGCCAGGACAAAAAGAAGTCTGGCATAAATATAAGCGTAGGTAACGACAGCACCGTGGTTATAGGTAGCGGAAACAGCAACATAGGGCGCCGAGAGAGCGACCGTCAGGAAGGGCAGGGCGAAAACACCAGGTGCTATGGAAGAAGGGAATCAGACCACGCGATCCGCGAGGAACTGAAGCAGCTACGATCCCAGGTTAGAGACCTGGTTCAGTTGATCACCAAGTTGTTTTTAAAGAATGGTTCGGAAAGTTTTAAAGACGATTTACCCTACTCCGGGGCTTGTCTCAATTCTAATGACCTGACACCCTCAAAGAGTCCGGGCGTCTCATTTTGCGAGCGCATGGCTTCGGTGCCCCTGGTTAAGCCCAAACGCCGCGCCACGCCTCGCTCCATCTCACATTGTCCCATTCAATCCCATTTTATCCCGGATGTCTCATACTTAATGGCTGCACACAGGAACGAACCCACGCTTAGTAGTACAGCCATCAACCATGGAGGTTGAAATGAGTGAACTGACGAAACAAAGCTGTGAAGCCTGCAGCGCAGATGCTCCCACAGTCACTGCCGATCAGAAGCAAGCCCTGGGTAAAGATGTACCCGACTGGCAGGAGATTGAGCTGGACGGGGAGGAACAGTTACAGCGAGTGTTCAAGCTCAAGAATTTCGCCCAGGCCCAGGCATTTACCAACAAGGTGGGTGACCTGGCCGAAGAGGAAGGGCACCACCCCGCCATCCTTCTGGAATATGGCAAGGTCACCGTACGCTGGTGGACCCACAAGATAGGCGGCCTGCACAAAAACGATTACATCATGGCGGCGCGCACCGACGCAGCCTACAAAGACATGCAATAATTCACCAAACCCACCGGAAACAGGATGTGTAATGGCTGAAGACCGTACAGATAACCCACTAACCTTTCGGTTAGGCCATGAAGAACTGGTTATACGGCGCCGTTACGAAGTGCTCAGCATCATCAATGATTTCCTGATCGCCATCTGGTTTCTGGTGGGCAGCGTCCTGTTTCTGTTTCCCGAACACGAGAAGGCGGCCATCTGGCTGTTCATTATTGGCAGTTTCCAATTCCTGATTCGCCCCACCATTCGCCTGATCGGGCATATCCACGTACAGCGCATTCCGGAAAGCCGCTGGGAAAGTTAGAAGGCCTCGTCTATCGGGCTGCGTACTCCAAAGCCCCCTTTACGAACCACATGTGTGTAGATTTCAGTGGTGCGCACGTCGGCGTGGCCCAGCAGCTTCTGAATAGTGCGAATATCGTATCCGTTTTCCAGTAGGCGAGTGGCAAAGCTATGGCGAAACGCGTGGCTGTTTGCCTGCTTGTATACTCCCGCCTCACGAATAGCTAAACCGATGGCCCGTTGAACACCGCGATCCAGAAGATGGTGCCGGCGTAAAACGCCGCTACGCGGATCCATGGATAACTTGGCGGCTGGAAACAGATATTGCCAGGCAGGTTCTTTGCCTCCGCTGGGGTATTTTTGATTCAGAGAAAAGGGCATATAGACTTCGCCATGACCGCCGGCCAGGTCTTTCTTGTGCTGAACCAGGCAAGCGTCAATTTGCAGGGTTAATGGCTCTGCCAATGAGTCCGGGAGCAAGGTTGTTCTGTCCTTATTGCCTTTTCCACTGCGCACGATGATTTGCTGCATCCCGAAATCCACATCTTTCACTCTAAGTCTCAAGGCTTCGTTGATTCGCAGGCCGGAGCCATACATCAGGCGCGCAACCAACTGAGGAGCGCCTTCCAGGCCGTTGATAACGGCTTTGGCTTCATCATGGGTAAAAACGGTGGGTAAGCGTCTGGGTTTTCGTGCCATTTCAAACGATAGTTCATCCAGGGGCTGCTCCAGAAACTCGCGGAACAGAAACACGAGGGCATTCAGCGCAGTCCGCTGGGTACTGACACTGTTGTTACGCTGCACCGCAAGGTGCGATAGAAATTGTTCCACCTCTTTTGCCGAACACGCAGAAGGATGCTGCATACCATGAAAACGGATGAAGCGCTTGATCCAGTGGCAGTACGTCTGTTCAGTCTTGTAGGCCATATTTCGGCTACGAATCAGTGTGCGCAGCTGATCCATAAAGCGGGTAGGGTTGTCTGGCAACTTTGGTGGGACATCCAAAATCATCGGCTCAGCCTCCATGCTGTTTATTTATACAGCATTTTAGGCCTGCTTTTGGGTTATTTCACGGTGAAAAACGGAGATATACGACAATTGTCGCAAAACTTCGTAAATTTCGTACCAATGAGCTGACAACTCTATGAAAGATATGGAATAGTCGTTGAGGATCTATTTCAGATAAGCGAACAGGTGTACTGGGTGAAACTTGACAATTGACGCTTATTTTTCAGACTGGTCAGTTGTTGAATATTTTAATTTATTGAAAATAAAAGAAAATTATGGTCGGTGACATCTAGGTGCATGGAAATAGGCGCGTTTTTGGTAGATGTCATTTGTCGTTGAATTAGCTGTTATGCATATGGTTTTGATCAATGCTTAGGTTAGCTGCTTTGTTGGTAATGTTGGTTTCGCATAATGCATCGGCTCAGAGTTTCTTAGACTCGCTAGC